>Ga0209152_10000007_pt1 | contig 126188 bp, 126 predicted proteins | sample GraSoiAngelo_107_FD_185873 | JGI IMG/M metagenome (GOLD analysis project Ga0209152, IMG submission 185873) | Grasslands soil microbial communities from the Angelo Coastal Reserve, California, USA - 14_0903_09_30cm (SPAdes) (version 2) | ecosystem: Environmental > Terrestrial > Soil >...
CACCTTCTTCGTCCTCGCGCCCGAGCACCCGGAGCTGGAGCGGCTGGTCGCCGGAATGCCCGCCGAGGAGGAGGTGCGCGAGTACGTCAACCGGGTCGGCCGCGAGTCGGCCGAGGAGCGGGGGGCGGAGGATCGCGAGAAGACGGGAGTGCCGCTGGGGCGCTCGGTCGTCAACCCGGTTAACGGCGAGGAGATCCCGATGTTCGTCGCCGACTACGTGCTGATGGAGTATGGGACCGGCGCGATCATGGCGGTGCCGGGGCACGACTCGCGCGACTATGAATTCGCCCAGAAGTTCGGGCTGCCGGTGGAGCGGGTGATCGAGGGCGAAGATCCCGAGCAGGCGCGCGACGAGCAGGGGCTGCCCTACTCCGGCGACGGGCCGATGACCGGCTCCGGCCGCTTCGACGGCAAGCACAACCGCGAGGCCTACGAGGAGATCGTCGCCTGGCTCGAGGGCGAGGGCCGAGGCAAGCCCGCGGTCAACTACCGCCTTCGTGACTGGTTGGTCTCGCGCCAGCGCTACTGGGGGGCGCCGATCCCGGTCGTCTACTGCGACGCGTGCGGGATCGTCCCGGTGCCCGCCGAGCAGCTGCCGGTCGAGTTGCCGGAGATCGAGGACTACGCGCCGCAGGGCAAGAGCCCGCTGGCGGCGGCCGAGGACTGGGTGGCGACCGAGTGCCCGCGCTGCGCCGCCGCCGCCCGCCGCGAGACCGACACGATGGACACCTTCGTCGATTCCTCCTGGTACTTCCTCCGCTACCTCGATGCGCAGAACGCCGAGGCGGCCTGGGACCGTGCCGCGAGTGACTACTGGATGCCGGTCGACCAGTACATCGGTGGCGTCGAGCACGCGATCCTGCACCTGATGTACGCCCGCTTCTTCACTAAGGCGCTGGCCGACCTCGGCCACCTCGGTGTGCAGGAGCCGTTCGCCAACCTCTTCACCCAGGGGATGATCACCCGCGACGGGGCGAAGATGTCGAAGTCGAAGGGCAACACCGTCAGTCCCGGCGACTACGTCGAGCGCTACGGCGCCGACACCGCCCGTACCTACGTCTGCTTCATGGGCCCGCCCGAGCGCGGCGGCGACTGGACCGACGAGGGGGTTGAGGGTGTCAATCGCTTCCTCTCACGGCTTTGGCGCCTCTGCGAGGAGGTCGAGGCACGGACCGAGCCGGCGGAGCCGAGCGCCGCTGAGGGCGCTGCGCGCGAGCTCTTGGCGAAGGCGCACTGGGCGATCGAGAAGGTGACCCGGGACTTCCAGCGCGGCTTCCAGTTCAACACCGCGATCTCGGCGGTGATGGAGCTCGTCAACGATGCTTACAGGCTCAAGGATGGCCTTTACGGGACGGCGGAGGGTGATGCCGTGGTTCGGTTCGCGACCGCGACCGCGGGCTCGTTGATCTTCCCCTTCGCCCCCCACTTAGGGAGCGAGGTCTACGAGCGGTTGGCCGGGGGCCGGGTCTGGGAGCAGCCGTGGCCGCAGGCGGATCCGGATCTGCTCGTCAGCGACACCGTCACCCTCGTCGTCCAGGTCAATGGCAAGCTGCGTGACCGGATCGAGGCCCCGGCCGAGGCGCCCGAAGAGGAGCTGCTGCGGCTGGCGCGGGAAAGCGAGAAGGTCGCCAAGCATCTCGACGGCCAACAAATAGTCAAGGAAATTGTAGTTCCCGGCAAGCTGGTCAACCTGGTGGTCCGATAGCGCCCTCCGCGGGTGACTGTCGTTCTGCTAGAAAGCCGCGAAATGCTGGTTCGGCGAATGGAAGACGCGGCGGTGGAGGAGTGGCACCGCCTCCGCGCCCACGTGCTCATGGACGCGGGCGAAATGGGCGCGCGCAACCTCTCCGTCACCTGGGTGACGGTGCCCGGTGGGGCGAAGCAGACGCTGCACTCCTCGAGCGAGGCCGAGCAGGCCTACGTCGTCGTCCGCGGCAGCGGCACGATGTCGGTCGCCGGCGACACCCAGGAGGTCACCGAAGGCGACCTGATCCTGGTCCCACCCGCGACCGAGCATTCGATCGGTAACGAGGGCAGCGACGAGCTCGCCTGCGTCTCGATCCAGTCGCCGCCGGTCTCGGCGGCAGAGCTCTACAGCGATCAGCTGGCAGAGGTCGCGGGTTATGACGATGACGACGACTACTAAGTCGCCAGTTCGTCACTCCCTCTCTTGAGAATTTTTTGATCTAGCGCGCCACCTGTGCGCCGGGCCGATTCACGATCGGCGGGTGCCGGAGATGAGTCGGAGTCAGATGGTCGTCTACGCGGCGGTGGCCGTGGCGCTGCTGTTGGTCGGAGCGCGGGCGATTCGGGGCGAGGAGGCGGCTGAGCCATCGTTCGCGGCAGCCTCGGGCGGGGGGAAGGAAGCGAGCTTCTCGGTCGGCGGCTCCGGTGGCGATCTCGTCGTCCATGTCGCCGGCGCGGTGCGGCGCCCGGGGGTCTACACGATGCCGGCGGAAAGCCGCGTCGACGACGCCGTCAGCCGCGCCGGCGGAGCGGCGCCGCGGGCGGAGCTGGAAGCGATCAACCTCGCCGCTCGCCTGGCTGACGGTCAGCAGATCGTGGTACCCGAGCGGATTCCCGGTGGAGGCGCCGTGACGACGGCGGCCGGCGGTGAAGAAGGGCCGATCAGCCTCGGCACGGCGACCGTTGAGCAGCTAGAAGAAATCGAGGGGATCGGGCCGGTGACGGCGGGGGACATCGTCGAGTTCCGCGACGAACACGGCGGCCTCTCCTCGATCGACCAGCTCGACCAGGTGCCTGGCATCGGACCGGCGACGATGGAGTCGCTGCGGACGCGGCTGCAGCCCTGATCCTTCGTGGGACGAGTCCGGCCGCCGCTGCCGCTCCTGCTGGGGATCGCCCTCCTGACCCTGGTCGCGATCGGCAAGAGCGGCGAGATCCGTGAACGGGCAGCGGACGGCCTCGGCGAGGGGATGCCACCACGGGAGGCGTCGCTGGCCCGTGGCTTCGTCCTCGGCGAGGACGAGGAGATCGATGAGGGGACGAAGGAAGACTTCCGGCGAGCGGGGCTGAGCCACCTGCTCGCGGTCTCCGGGCAGAACGTGACTCTGCTGGCGTTGCTGGCGATGCCCGTCCTCGGAGCTCTCGGGATTTCCCTGCGGCTGCGGTTGTTCTGGGTCCTCGGCCTGATCGCCGTCTACGTCCCGGTCGCGGGCGCCGGACCGTCGATCCAGCGGGCGGGGGTGATGGGTGCGCTGGGGCTCCTGGCGACGTTGGCCGGCCGCCGCAGCTCCCGGTTCTACGCGCTGGTCGTGGCGGCGGCGCTGACGCTGGCGATCGATCCCGGCATCGCCGCCGATATCGGCTGGCAGCTCAGCTTCGCCGCCGTCTTCGGGATCCTGATCCTGGCGGCGCCGCTGGCGCGGGCGATCGCCTCGCGGATCGGATCGGGCTCCTGGCGTCGAGCCCTCGCCGAGGGGATCGCGATGACGACCGCCGCGACGCTCGCGACGGCGCCGCTGATCGCCTTCCACTTCGAAACCCTTTCGACGACCACCATGGTCGCCAACGTGCTCGCGCTGCCGGCGGTGGCCCCGGCGATGTGGCTCGGGATGTGCGCTGCCGGGTTGGCTCAGGTGCCAGGAGTGCCGCTGGAGCCCTTGAACGGGCTCAACGCACTTCTCCTCGCCTACATCGCAGAGGTCGCCTCCTGGTGCGCGACGCCGGACTGGGCGGAGGTCCAGGTTCACCTCGACGGTCGGGGGCTCACCGCTGCCTACCTCGCGCTGGGTCTCGGGATCCTGGCCTGGCGTCGGTGGCCGCGGCAGTGTCTGGCTCTCTCCGCCGCGGCGCTCGCCCTCTGGTTACCGCTGCCGCGTGGGATCGGGGAGGGCGGCGCGACGGCGGCGCCGACCCATGGGCTGAGAGTCGAGGTGCTCGACGTCGGCCAAGGCGACGCGATCCTCTTCCAGTCCGCCGCGGCGCCAGCGGTGCTCGTTGATGGCGGCCCGCCGAGGGCGGGGCTCGAACGCAAGCTCGAGCAGGCCGGGGTGGAGCGCCTCGGCGCGGCGGTGGTGACCCACGATCAGTCCGACCACGCCGGCGGAGTCGAAGAGCTGCTCGGGTCGATGCCGGTCGATCGGCTGCTGATCGCGCGCGCTGGCCGCGACTTGGTCGCTCGGGCGAGAGCGGCGGGTGCGACGGTGGAACGTGTCGCGGCGGGCCGTGAGATGCGAAGCGGCCCGCTCCGGTTGCAGGTCCTCTGGCCGCCCCCGGACCTAGCGGCGGCTCCCGGGACCATCGCGGACCCGAACCAGCTGGCGCTGGTGATCGAGGCGCGCTGGGGCGAGTTCTCGATGCTGCTGACCGCCGACGCTGAGGCCGAGGCAGTGCCGCTGGACCCGGGCCCCGTCGACGTCCTCAAGGTCGCCCACCACGGCAGCGATGACGCCGGTCTCGCCGCGCTGCTCGAACGCACGCGGCCGCAGCTGGCGGTGATCTCGGTCGGCGATGGCAACCCCTACGGTCACCCAACGGCGGGGACGCTGGCGACCCTGGAGCGACACCGGGTGCCGACCCTTCGCACCGACGAGGACGGCACCGTGGTTATCGACGTCTACCGGCACTCGTTTCGCTTGGACGGATGATCGAATCGAAACTTGAGGAAACCAATCCAATAGCTCGCGGCGCCTGCCCACCTGTCGATGCACGAACTGGTGCTCTCCAACCTGAAGATCAGAACTTCGCGGGCGTTTCACCTGCCCAGCCTCGCTGGCACCGGCTTGCCGGAACGGATGCGCACCACCGCCTTTGCCTTTCTCGGCTTAACCGCGGCCGCCGGCCTGGCGCTGGTTGCGATCTTCGCCCAGATCAGCTTCCACGTGCTCTCGCCGGCGCCGTTGCCGAGCGAGCCTGCGAGGGGGAACGCGGTCGCCGAGGCGGTGGCGCTGGATCACAGCCCGGTCGGCTTCATCCCGGCGGGATCGCGTCAGCGATCTGACGCCGGGAGCGACGGCGGCGCAGGCGCTTCCTCAGGCAGCCCAGGACCAGACAACGATGGCGGCTCGACCCCCGGCGGAGCACCGGCACCGGCGGCTCCCGCTCCGAGTGAAGGCGGTACGGGCACCCAACCGGCCGCGACGTCCACTCCCCAGCCAGCACCCGCTGCCGCCGGTTCCTCGCCCGGTCCCGCAGCGGCCCCGGATTCGACGACGGTCAACGAGCCCGGCGCCGGGTCCTCGGGCCCTGCGCCCAAACCCGCACCCACCCCGGCTCGACCCGCCTCGCCGGACCCGCCGGCCCCTGCCGCTCCCGGCAACTCCTCCTCCAGCGCCGCGGCTGCCCATGCCAGCGATCGCGGGGTCGAAGCCTCGTCAAAGTCGTCGGCGACGGTTGAACCCCCGCCTGCGAGTACCAGCTCGACCCCGCCGCCGAGCACGACCACCGGCTCGGATAACGGCAACGGCAAAGCCCTCGGGCACACGAAGTAGTCAGCGGTCGGCAGAGCCGGGCCGATATCTAGACTCGGCCTATGGCCGAGGAGATGCAGCCGCTGTACCTGATCGCCGGCAGTGACACGGCGAAAATTGACGCTACTCGAGCCCGCCTGCGGGCCAGGGCCGAACGCGAGGGCGGCACCGCGGCCCTGGAGGTCTTCGAGCCCGGCGAGGGCAGGGGGATGCCGGATCACGAGGCGCTACTGGGAGCGATCCCGGCGATGTCGCTGATGGATTCACGTCGCTACCTGCTTGCCGACGGGATCGAGCGCTGGCGCGACAAACAGCTGGAGGCGGTGGCCGCAGCCCTGGCGGAGCTGCCCCCAGACCTGACCCTTGTCCTGATCTGCCGCGACAAGCCGGCGGCGAAGCTGCTGAAAGCGGTCAAGGGGGCCGGCGGCGAGGTGCACGAATTCGAGGCGCCAAAGGCGCGGGACATGCCGCGGGTCCTGGTTGCCGAGGCGCAGCGCCTTGGTCTGCGCCTGGAGCCGGCGGCGGCGCGGATGCTGGTCGATCGGATGGGGGCAAACCCGGTACGGCTGCGCAACGAGCTCGAGCGCCTGGCGCTCTGGGCCGGTGAGGGAGGGGGCGTCACCGCTGCGGACCTCGAAGAGATGATCACCGACACTTCCGAAGCCGCCGTCTGGTCGCTCTCCGACGCGCTGATCGAAGGGGACACCGCAACTGCGCTCCGGATCGGCGAGCGCTTGATCGGCCAGGGCGAGAACGTCACCGGATTGATCTACGGCCTCGCCTCGCGTCTGCGCAGCGCCTGCGCGGCGGCCGCGCAACTGGAGGAGGGAATTCCCCCGAACCAGGTCGAGTCGTCACTGAAGATGCACCCCTACGCAGCCAAGCAGCTGGTGCGCCGCCTGGGCGGGACTGATCTCGCCAGCCTGCGCGCGGCGATGGAGACGCTCGCCGACCTCGAGCTCTGGTGCCGGGGCGGCGCCGACTACGGCGACGAGCTGGCGCTAACGATCGCGCTGCGGAAAGCTGCTGCGGGCGCGGCTTAGGAAGCCGAACCGGAGGCGATGCGGGCGGCTTTTGCCTTCTTGCGTGCGCCGGTGTTCTTGTGGAGTGCACCCTTCTGGATCGCCTTGTCGATCTTCGAGACGAGGGTGCGCTGCTCGCTGGCGACGTTATCGGCGTCGCCTGCCTCCACCGCGCTTTCGAGGCGGCGGAAGTGGGTCTTTACAGAGCTGGTCAGCAGACGGTTCTCCGTCCGCTCACGCTCGCTGCGCAGTATCCGCTTCTTCTGTGAGGCTATGTTGGCCATGTCAAGTTCCCGAGCGGGCGCCGTGCCGGCTCCGGGCGGCCGCTGACTATAGCGATTGAGACGAAGCTTGGAGACGCCCAGGGCGCCTGACACCCCGAACCCCGACGAGAGGGCCATCAATGCCGAGGAGGCAGAGATGCGCTCCGACGTCGGCGTTCGCGAGGCGGAGGGGTTCGACCCGGGGGAGGAATTCGGCGCCGAGCCGGCGCCGGGCAAACAGGCGGGGCGCCTCGCCCGCTCGACCGCCTTCTTCTCGATCGCCACTGCGGCCTCGCGCGTCGCCGGGCTCGCGCGCGAAGTCGTCGCCGCCGGCTACTACGGGATCAGCGGCCCGATGTCCGCGTTCACGATCGCCTTCCAGGTGCCGAACCTGATCCGGGCTCTTTTCGCCGACGCCGCCCTGCAGCCCGCCTTCGTCCCCGTCTTCACCGAACTGCTCGGCAAGAAGGCCTACAAAGAGGCGTTCCGCCTTGCCTCGACGATGCTGCTGCTGGTGACGATGGTGCTGGGGGCGATCACTGCGCTCTTCGTCTTGCTGGCGCCGGTGCTGATGCCGCTCTTCGCCCCCGGCTTCGAAGGGGAGATCCTCGACCTCACCGTCTCGCTCTCGCAGGTGCTGTTCCCGATCCTTGTCCTGCTTGGGGTCAGCGGCATCGTCGTCGGCATCCTCAACAGCTACGACCGCTTCGGCGCCTTCGCGATCTCGCCGCTGTTCTGGAACCTGACGATCATCCTCGTCCTCGTCGTACTAGAGCCGATGTTCGAGGGACAGGACCGCATCTACGCCTACGCGATCGGCATCCTCGTCGGCACCGCGGTGCAGCTGCTGATCCCGGCCTGGGATCTGCGCAACACCCCGTTTCGGTTCAAGTTCAGCTTCGACTGGCGCCACCCGGGGGTGCGGCGGGTCCTTGTCCTGATGTTGCCGGTGACGATCAGCCTCGGGTTGATCAACTTCAACCTCCTGATCAACAGCTTCTTCGGCAGCCTCGTCTCCGAGGAGGCACCGGCGGCGATTGACAAAGCCTTCCGCATCTACCAGCTGCCGCAGGGGATCTTCTCGGTGGCGATCGCGACGGTGCTGTTCCCGACTCTGGCGCGCTTTGCCAGCGCCGGAGCGATCGACGACCTGCGGGCGACGATGGCGAACGGGATGCGGCAGATCCTCTTCGTCCTGGTGCCGGCGGCGGCGGCGATCCTCGTCCTCGCCGACCCGATGATCCGGCTGATCTACCAGCGCGGCGCGTTCGACTCGCACGAAACCGAAATCGTCGCCACCGCTCTCTTCTGGTTCGCCTTCTCGCTGCCGACCAACGGCCTCTTCCTGTTGCTGACGCGGACCTTCTTCAGCCTCCAGAAGCCGTGGATCCCGACCTGGATCTCGGCCGCCAACCTCGCTGTCACCGCGCTCGCGGCGCTCGCCCTCTACCACCTCGGCGTCGGCGGCATCGTCGCCTCGACGGCGCTTGCGACCGCCGCCAGCGTCGTCGCCCAGGGGGTGATCCTGCGGCGGATCCTCCACGGCCTCGAGCTCGGGCGCCTGATCTCGGCCGCGGTGCGGATCTCGATCGCCGCCGCCGGGTTGGCGGCGATCAGTTGGATCTTCTGGGACGTCCTCGACGAACTGCTCGGGCGCGGGCTCCTGGGGCAGATCGCCTCGATGAGTGGCGGGCTGGCCGCGGGCCTCGCCGTCTACCTCTCGGTGGCGAAGCTGCTTCGCGTCGCCGAGCTCGAGCAGATGAGCCGCCTGCTGCTGCGGCGGGGCCGCTAGCGCCGGATGCTCGGATCGGGGCGGTACCTGCTGGGCGTTCTAGAGGTGCTGCTGCTGGGCGGGTTCGCCTGGCTGGGCGGGGACGCGGTGCGCAGGAGGCTGTTGCCGCGGTTCGAGGGGGCGCCGGCGTATCTGGCTAGCGCGGTGGTGGCGCTGGCGTTGCTGATTTGGGGCGCGGAGCTGCTCGGGAGCTTCGGCCTGTGGGAGCCGGTGCCGTACTTGGTGCTCGTTGGTGCAGCGGGGCTCGGTCTTTGGAGGTTCTTGCCGCGGTCCGAGGGGGAGGGGGGTCATCCGCACCCTACTTCGCAGGTAAGGGTGCGGATGACCCCCCTCCCGGCGGCGATTGCGTTTGTTGTTGCCGGGATCGCGGTCGCTCTCTTCGCCTGGGAAGCGAAGTCGAAGCTTTCGACGGGGATGACCGGGTTCGACAGCACCTGGTACCACGGGCCGTTCGCGGCGGGGTTCTTTCAGAGCGGCGACACGTGGAATCTGCACTTCATCGCTCCGCAGTTCCTGGCCTGGTTCTACCCAGCGAACGGAGAAATCTTCCACGCGGCCGGGATGCTGGCGTTCGGCCGGGACGTGCTATCGCCGCTGCTCAACATCGGCTGGTTCGTGGGGTGTTTGGTCGCGTGTTGGTGTATCGGGCGCCCCTATCGAGTGGCGCCGTGGTCGCTGGCCCTTGGCGCCATCGCGCTCAGCGTTCCGGCGCTGGCGGACCAGGCGGGGGAGGCGAGGAACGACATCGTCGGGATCTTCTTTCTGCTGAGCGCGGTGGCGATCGCGCTCAACGCCTGGGAGGGTTCGGCAGCCGAACGCACTTATCCCCGCATACCGGGGACAACTGCGTTCGGGTCGTATCTCGTGGTCGGTTTGTGCGCGGGGCTGGCGGCGGGGACGAAGCTCAACTTCCTCCTGCCGGCGGCGGTGCTGGTGTTCGGCGTTGGTCTTATCGCGCCGCGCGGCCTAAAAGGCCGCGCGGTTGGCGCCGCGGCCTTGGCCGCACTGGCCGGCGGCGGCTACTGGTACCTCCGCAACCTCGCCCACAGCGGCAATCCGCTCCCTTGGATCCGCCACCTCGGTCCGATCGATCTGCCCGCGCCCCAGCAGGCCCTCGGCGGCCGCGAAGCCCACTCCGTCCTCGGCTACCTCAGCGACGGCAGCGTCTGGTCGGACTGGTTCCTCCCTGGTCTCCACGACGGCCTCTGGCTCCTCTGGCCGCTCCTGCTCGCCGCCGCCTTGGCCGGCCTGATCCTCGCCGTCGTCCAGTTCCGTGGTTCTTTTGTCCGGGATATCAGGACAAAGGAACCACGGAACGATTTGACGCTGGCGCTGGCGGGCGCAGTGGGTTTGGCGACGGCGCTGGCGTGGCTGGTGGCGCCGACGTCGGCCTCGGGTCCGGACGGGATGCCGCGTGGCTTCGAGTCCGGTCTCCGCTACCTCGCCCCGGCCCTGGTCCTCGGCCTCGCCCTGCTGCCAACGGCCCCCCGCCTCCGGGTGTGGTTGAGCTTTGGGGCGGATAGCGCCACGAAGCTCAACCACACTCCGCGGAGAGGCGGTCAATGGGCTATCGCGGGTGGAGCCGCGGCGCTCCTGCTGGCGATCGCGGTCGGTTACCCCGTCCAGCGCCACTACCTGGAGGGCCGGTACGAGGACCCGAGCTTCACCTCGGCCCCAGGCCTCAACGCGGCTTTCGCCTGGGCGCGCGAGGTCTCCGACGCCCGCATCGCCACCACCAGCACCCGCCAGTACCCCCTCTTCGGCACCGACCTCTCCAACCACGTCCAGTACCTAGGCATCGAGCAGCCCCACGGCGGCTTCGAGGCCCCAACCACCTGCGAGCAGTACCTCCAGCTACTCAAAGAGGGCGACTACGACTACGCAGTAGCCACCCGCGACCGTCTGGAACCCGGCAAGCCTCCATACCCACCCGCAGCCAAGTGGATCGAGCGCATGGGAGGCAAACTCATCTTGAAACAGCCTCCCACGGCAGTCCTCCAACTGCCCACCAACCTCGGTCCCTCGGGGTGTAGCTAGGCGGCCTCTCGCGCGGGTGGCGGGGGGTCCGGGGGTTCGTCGCCAGACACTCAACATGAGCCATAGGCGAGATGTGTCTGGAGATGGACCCCCGGACCCCCCGACGGGACCCGCGCGCCAACCACCCCCGTCCCTCATACTCATCCCCCGCCCATGGACCACATCCGCAACTTCTCGATCATCGCCCACATTGACCACGGCAAGTCGACCCTGGCCGACCGCATCCTCGAGCTCACCGGCGCCGTCGACCCGAAGAAAATGCAGGCGCAGCTGCTCGACTCGATGGACCTCGAGCGAGAGCGCGGGATCACGATCAAGGCGCAGGCGGTGCGGGTCGAGTACACCGCGAAAAACGGCGAGACCTACCACCTGCACCTGATCGACACGCCCGGCCACGTCGACTTCTCCTACGAGGTCTCGCGCAGCCTCGCCGCCTGCGAGGGCGCCCTGCTGGTCGTCGACGCCGCCCAGGGAGTCGAGGCGCAGACCGTCGCCAACACCTACCTGGCGATCGAGAACGGGCTCGAGCTGATCCCCGTGATCAACAAGGTCGACCTGCCTGGCGCCGAGCCCGAGCGGGTCGCGCAGGAGATTGCCGACCTGCTCGGCGGCGACCCCGAGGAAGCGCTCTGGATCTCCGCCAAGACCGGGGAGGGCGTGCTCGAGGTGCTGGAGGCGATCGTCGAGCGGATCCCGCCCCCCGGCGGCAAACCCGACGCGCCGACCCGCGCCCTCATCTTCGACTCCGAGTTCGACCCCTACCGCGGCGTCATCGCCTACGTGCGGATGGTCGACGGCTCCTTCAAGAAGCACGGGCCGATCCTGGCGATGCAGAACGGGACCGAAGCCGACATCGACGACATCGGCTTCTTCCGCCCGACGATGATCGGCGTCGAGGGGATGGACGCCGGCGACGTCGGCTACCTGATCACCGGGATCAAGGACGTGACCAAGCTGCGGGTCGGCGACACCCTCACCTCGAAGGGGAACCCGGCCTCCGAGCCGCTGGAGGGCTACCGCGAGGTGCGGCCGATGGTCTTCTGCGGCCTCTTCCCGATCGACACCGACCGCTACGAAGACCTCCGCGACGCGCTCGAGAAGCTGTCGCTGAACGACGCCGCTCTCTCCTGGGAGCCAGAGACCTCCGAGGCACTCGGGTTCGGCTTCCGCTGCGGCTTCCTCGGCCTCCTCCACATGGAGATCGTCCGCGAGCGGCTGGAGCGCGAGTACGACCTCGACCTGCTGGCGACGACCCCGAACGTGCGCTACGAGGTCAACCTCACCAACGGCGAGCACAAGGAGGTCCACAGCCCGACCGACCTGCCCGACCCGGGAGTGATCGAGACGATCGAAGAGCCCTATATCCGCGCCACGCTGATCTGTCCGAAAGAGCAGGTCGGCGCGGTGATGGAGCTCTGCCAGCAGCGCCGCGGCACCCACGTCGACATGCACTTCCTCAGCCCCGAGAGGGTGCAGATCCGCTACGACCTGCCGCTGGCCGAAATCGTCCTCGACTTCTTCGACCTGCTCAAGTCCAACACCCGCGGCTACGCCTCGCTCGACTACGAGCCGATCGGCAACCGCGTCTCCGACCTGGTCAAAGTCGACATCCTCCTCGCCGGCGAGAAAGTCGACGCGCTCTCGATCATCGTCTTCCGCGACTTCGCCTACGAGCAGGGCAAGCGCCTCGTCGGCCGCCTGCGCAAGACGATCCCGCGCCAGCTCTTCGACGTCCCCGTCCAGGCCGCGGTCGGCTCCAACATCCTCGCCCGCGAGACCGTCAAGGCCTTGCGCAAGGACGTCACCGCGAAGCTCTATGGCGGCGACGTCACCCGCAAGAACAAGCTGCTGAAGAAGCAGAAAGCGGGCAAGAAACGAATGAAGGCCGTGGGCCGGGTCGAAGTGCCGCAGGAGGCCTTCCTCGCGGTGCTGGAGATCGACGAGTAGCGGCGCTCCCTTCCTGGCCGGACGGCCAGTATTGTCCCCGGCCATGGCACTCAAGACCGATGCGGTAGGCAAGGAATGGCCCGGCAGCACCTACCAGGTGGGCCGGGAGAAGATCAAGGAGTACGCGAACGCGCTGGGGATCGACAACCCCGTGCATCACGACGTCGAGGCGGCCCGCGCCGCCGGTTTCCGCGACGTCGTCGCGCCGCCGATGTTCGCCGTCGTCTACAGCAGCCCGGCGGTGGCGCCGGCGATCCTCGACCCCGAGGTCGAGCTCAACTTCGCGGCGATGGTGCACGGCGGCCAGGCCTTCGAGTGGGACGAGCCCGCCTGCTCGGGCGACGAGATCACTACTTCCACCAAGTGCCTCTCGATCGAGGAGAAGGACGGCAAGGGCTTCTACGTGTTCGAGACCAACAGCGTCAACCAGGACGGGGGCCAAGTCGCCCGCGGCACCTGGACGCTGATCGTCAGGGGGGTATGAAGATGACTTTGAACGCAGGCGACCAGATCCCGGAGCTGCGGGTCACCCCGGACAAGTACCTGCCGCACCGCTACGCCGGCGCCTCGGGTGACTTCAACCCGATCCACATCGACGACGAGTTCGCGAAAGCCGTCGGGCTGCCGCGGAACATCCTCCACGGCCTCTACTCGATGGGGTTGGTGGCGAAAGCCAACGCGGCCCTCGCCGACGGCGACCCGCGGGCGCTGAAGCGCCTCTCGGTGCAGATGCGTGGGATGGGCGTCCCCGAGCAGGAGATCGTTGTCACTGGCACGGTCAAATCGGCTGAGGGCGGCCGCGTCGTCGTCGATACCGTCGCCACCCAGGGCGAGACGGCGCTGATCAAGAACGCTGAGGCCGAACTCGAGCTGTAGAGGAGGGGCGTTGGGCGCCCCTCCTAGAATTGCTCGCATGCTGAGCGAGCGCCAAGAGCTCATCCTTCGTCTGGTCGTCGAGGGCTACCTCGAGTGCGGGCGGCCTGTGCCTTCTAAGGAGGTGGCGGAGCGGCCTGGGGTTGAGTGGGGGCCCTCAACCGTGCGCTCCGAGCTGGCGGCGCTGGAGGCGGCCGGGTATCTCACCCATCCGCACACCTCCGCCGGCCGCGTCCCGACCGACACCGGCTACCGCCGCTACGTCGACGCGATGCTGGCGAGCGGGCGCGTCCCGGCCGAGCCCGGCCCCGAGCTTGAGCTCTCGCAGCTGCGACGCGAGGTTGACGAGGCGATGCGGGAGACCACCACCGCGCTGGCCCAGGTCACCGACCTGGTCGCGATGGCGACGGCGCCGCAGGCCAGCCTGACGGCGACGATCCACCGGGTCGAGGTCCTGCGCTTGCGCCCGAACGAGGTGGTCGTAATCGCGATCGCCTCGACCGGCGACGTCACCCGCCGCGTTTTCGCCTTCGACCGCGCCGTCGATAACGGCCTCGTCGAATGGGCTTCGAGCTATCTGAACGAGAGGCTCTCCGGGCTTGGGGTGGGCGCGCGGATGATCGAAACCCGCCTCCGCGACCCCGAGCTGAGCGGAGTCGAGGCCGACTTCGTCGCCACCCTCGGCGCCACTTTCACCGACCTCGTCGCCGACGACGGCGGCCAGCTGTACCTGGAGGGGACCTCGCGCCTGCTCTCCGATGCCCACCTGCCGGACCTGCCCCGGGCCGATCGGCTGATGACGGCGCTCGAGCGCCGCGCCGACGTGCTGGACATGCTCCGCTCCTCGCTCGATGAGCGCAGCGTCTTCTTCTGGATCGGCGGCGAGAACCCGCAGCCGGAGCTGCGCACGGTCAGCGTCGTCGGGGCCAACTACGGGCTCGGCCACCGTAACCTCGGCGCGGTCGGAGTCGTCGGCCCGCTGCGGATGGACTACGCGCTTGCGATCGCTTCGGTCCGCCACGCCGCCCGCGAGCTATCCCGCTACTTCGAGTCCGTCTACTCCGACTAGCCGATGGCACGCGACTACTACGAGGTGCTCGGGGTCTCCCGGGAGGCCAGCGAAACCGAGATCAAGAAAGCGTTCCGCCGCCTCGCCCGGGAGCTGCACCCCGACGTCAACCAGGCGCCGGACGCCGAGGAGCGGTTCAAGGAGGCGGCGGAGGCCTACGAGGTCCTCTCCGACGCCGAGCGTCGCCGCACCTATGACGCCTACGGCCACGAGGGCCTGCGCTCCGGCGGCTTCGACCCCGGCGCCGGCTTCGGCTCGATCGACGACATCCTCCAGGCGTTCTTCGGCGGCGGGAGCGGCGGCTTCGGGTTCGGCGGCGGTGGACGTCGCGCGGGCGGCGGAGACGTTGGCGTCTCAATCGAGGTCGAGCTCGCCGAGGTCGCGACCGGTACCCGTCGCGAGATCACCTACGACGTCGTTGGCTCCTGCGAGAACTGCCACGGCAACGGCGCCGAGCCGGGCACGCCGATCACCACCTGCGAGCGCTGCGGCGGCGCCGGCGAGCTGCGCCAGGTAACCCGCACGCCCTTCGGCCAGATGGTCCGCAGCGCCGCCTGCGACGTCTGCGGCGGCGCCGGGAAAATCGCCGAGACGCCGTGCAAGGTCTGCGGCGGCAGCGGCCGCACGCGCCAGAGCCGGACCAGCATGATCGACATCCCAGCCGGGATCGAAGACGGGCAGCGGATGCGGATTTCGGGTGCCGGCCACGCGGGTGAGTCAGGCGCCCCCGCGGGCGACCTCTACGTCGAGGTCCGGGTGGCCGAGGACGAGCGCTTCGAGCGCGACGGCCCGGATTTGATCAGCGTCGTCTCGATCCCGGCGACCGAGGCGATGCTGGGGACGACGGCGACGGTGCCGACGCTCGACGGTGAGCAGGAGGTCGAGGTCGAGCCGGGGACGCAGCCGGGGACCGAAAAGGTCCTGCGCGGCGCTGGCCTGCCGCGCCTCAACAGCAGCCGCAGGGGAAGCCAGCGGGTGATCCTCGAGGTCTTCGTCCCGACCAACCTCGACGAGGACCAGCGCGAGATCGCCGAACGCCTCGACGAGAGTCTCGGCGAGGAGAACCTCAACCCCCGCCACGGCGAGGGGCTCTTCAGCCGACTGCGGCGAGCGTTCGGTTGAGATTCCTGTTGTGAGGACCACTTGATCCGTCTCGCGGTCCGCTGTGCCCCCGAGCAGGCCGATCTTGTCCTCGCCGAGCTGACGGTGTTGGCCCCAAACGGGGTCGAGGAGGAGCGTGGACCTGGCTACGTCGAGTACGCGATCTATGGCGGAGAGGGGGAGCTGCCGGAGCTGGGCGACCTCGACGCGACGATCGCCGGCGGCCGGGTCGAGGTCAGCGCCACCGAGATCCCCGACGACTGGGCCGACCGCTGGCGCGACTTCCACAAGCCGCTTCTGGTCGCCGACCGCCTCTGGCTTCGCCCGTCGTGGGAGCCGCCACGCGAGGGCACGATCGACATCGTCGTCGACCCCGGCCAGGCCTTCGGCACGGGAGCCCACCCGACCACCCGCCTCTGCCTCGGATACCTCTGCGAACTGGAACCGGGGGGAGAGCTGGTGGATCTCGGCACCGGCTCCGGCGTCCTCGCCATCGCGGCGTCGAAACTCGGCTGGGGGCCGGTTCGCGGCTACGACCACGAGCCGGCGGCGATAGAAGCCGCCGCAGCCAATGCGGCGGCCAACGAGGTTGATCTCGATCTGGAGCGCGCCAATTTGCGGGAACAGCTGCCCGCGCTGGCTCCGACCGTGGTTGCGAACATGACCGCGCCGATCCTTCTGGCCGTGGCCGAACTTCTCAAGGACGTCCCGCAAACGCTGGTCTGCTCGGGTCTGCTTCCTCAAGAGATCAATCAGGTCTCCGGCGCATACGCTCGAGTCGGGTTGAAGGAGGCCGACCGGCGCCAGGACGGCGACTGGGCCGCCCTGTTGCTGCGTCAGGGCTGAGATATAGGGTTCCGCGCATGCCACTTGCCTCGATTGTCAGCGCCGACTACAAGATCGCGCTGTTCCTGCACATCCTTGCCGTCGTGCTGGCCTTTGGGCCTACCTTCGGTTACGGGATCCTCTTCTCGGTGCTGCCAGACCACCCGCGGGCTACGCCGACTGTGATCGCTGGCATCCAGAAGATCGACCGCTATTTGGTTACGCCGGGAATGGTCGTCGTCCTCCTCGCCGGGATCTACCTGCTGATCGCCAGCGATGACGCCTGGGACGGCAGCGAGGCGTTCATCACGGTGGGCTTCATTGCGATCCTCGCCTTGTTCGGGCTTCAGCACGGGTTCTTCCGGCCGCAGACCGCAAAGGCTCGGGCTCTGGCCGAACGCGATCTGAAGGCGGGGGACACGCTGAGTGAGGAGTTCGACGAGGTTTCGCAGCGGCTGGCCAAGGTCGGGCCGATCGCCGGCCTGATCGTGGTGATCGCGATCTTCTTCATGTCGTACAAGCCGTTCATGTGATCTCCGCCGAGCTGCCGGTCGCGATGTTCGACTCCGGCGTCGGCGGCCTTACGGTCCTCCACGAGTGCCTGGTTTCGCTGCCGCAGGAGGACTTCGTCTACCTCGGCGACACCGCGATGTTCCCCTACGGGGACAAGAACCCCGACGAGCTGCGGGCACGGATCCGGCGAATTTCCGAGATGTTGCTCGACCGCGGCGCCAAGCTGCTGGTGATCGCCTGCAACACCGCGACTTCGGTCGGCGCCGACGTGACTCGGGAAGTCGCGGCGGAGCGCGGGGTAGAGGTGGTGCCGGTGGTTGAGCCGCAGGCGGAGATCGCCGCCGCAATCACCGCCAACGCCCGGGTCGGGGTCTTGGCGACGCCGAACACGGTCGAGAGCGGTGCCTACCGGCGCGCCCTCGAAGCGATCGGCCGCGGTCTCGACGTGATCGAGGTCGCCGCCCCCGACCTCGCCCCCTTCATCCAGGACGGCTCGCTCTTCGACGAGGAGACGATGACGATGGCGCGCTCCTACTGCCGCCCGCTGATGGAGGCCGACGTCGACACCCTGATCCTCGGTTGCACCCACTACCCCTTGGTCGCGCCAATGCTGCAGCGGATCCTCGGCCGCGACGTCCGTCTGGTCAGCGGCGGTCACGCCGTCGCTGCCGCCGTCCAGCGCACGCTCGAGGCCGCAGGCCTCGCCCGCGAGCCCCGCGGCGAGGGACGCTACGACTTCCTCTGCACCGGCGACTGCGAGTCCTTTCACGCGATCGGCACCCGCTTCCTGCAGATGCCTCTCGGTGAGGTCGAGCGGGTCGAAATCTGAGTCCTGCGCAGAAGTCGGAGCGAAATTGACCCGATCTGCGCGCCACGTGTGCGTCCCGACCCCTCACGATCTGCCCATGCCCGTTTTGACCGCCGGCAATACCGTATATACTCACCCCGTGGCCAAGGTGATGATCTCCATTCCCGACAAGCTCCTGGAGCGCCTCGACCTCCGCGCTAAAGAGGCGGGAGAGAGCCGCAGTGGCTTCCTCCAACACCTCGTCGAGCGCGAGGTGGAGGCCTCCGAACGGCGTCGGCGGGAGGAGCTCAACCGGCTCTGGGACGAGGTTCGGATCGAGGTTCCGGCAGACAAACCCGAGCTGTTGGACGTAGTCCAGCTGATCCGGGAAGACCGGGAATCTCACTAGTTGCTCCTCCTCGACGCGAGCGTCTGGGTGGCGGCAGGCATCTCGACCCACCCCTCCCATCAAACGGCGTCGCCACTGGTGCGCGGAGAGGTGGCGGTTGCCGCGCTCGACCTGACCCTCTACGAGGTGGTCAACCCGGTTGCAAGGCAGTACCGCCAACCCGAGCAGGCGCAGAGAATCGCGCGAGCCGTCCTCCGTACCTGCGGGGATGAATTAGCCCGGATGGATCATGCGTTGGGGGAGGAAGTGGTCAAAGTGGTCTCCGAATACGGCCTCACGGCCTATGACGCCGCCTATGTAGCCGCCGCCCGTCGCAACGGCTGGCAACTGGTCAGTCTCGATGTCCACGACCTCGTCTCCAAGGGCCTCGCCGTCACTCCCGACGCCGCCCTTTACCCTTAGGCGATGCCCGTTCTCGATCAGGTTCAAGACGACGTCAAGACGGCGATGAAAGCGCGCGACCGCAAGCGCGCTGGCGCGCTGCGACTGATCGTCGACGTTCTCCAGCAGGACGCGAAGTTCGGCAAAGGCGACGAGGTCGCCGTTCTGCAGCGCGAGCGCAAGAAGCGGGTCGAGGCAGCCGAGGCCTACGAGAAGGCCGGCCGCGACGAGCAGGCTGCGGCGGAGCGCTTCGAGGCGAAGCTGATCGAGGGCTACCTGCCCCAGCAGCTCTCCGACGAGGAGCTTGCAGAGATTGTGGCTGCCGCCGTCGAGGAGACGGGCGCGACCGAGCAGCGGCAGATGGGCCAGGTGATGTCGGCGGTGATGCCCAAGGTCGGCGGCCGCGCCGACGGCAAGCGGGTTAGCGCCGCGGTGCGAGAGAAGCTGGGTGCCTGAGTTTTGGCCCGTCGCCAGCTGACCCTCGACAACAACGTCGCTGCCGAGCTGGCGGGCTCCGAGGACAGCGTCCTCCGCGCTCTCCGCGGGCGCCTTGACGCCGACCTGCACCTGCGGGGCAATGTGCTGACGCTCGAGGGCGACGCCGACGACGTCGCCGCCGCGGCGACCGTGGTCGACGAGATGGTCGAGCTGATCGAGCAGGGGCACGACGTCGCCCCGGGCACGATCGAAGCGGTAACCGGCGCTCTTGAGGCCGACGAGAGCCCGGCGGAGATCCTCGACGACGTCGTCTGGCGTCACCGCAACACGAAAGTGGCGCCGAAAACTCTGAACCAGAAGCGCTACGTCGACTCGATCCGCCGCCACACGATCACCTTCGGGATCGGGCCCGCCGGCACCGGCAAGACCTTCCTCGCTGTGGCGATGGCCGCCGCGGCCCTAACCGAACGGAAAGTGCAGCGGATCATCCTCACCCGGCCCGCGGTGGAGGCGGGTGAGCGCCTCGGCTTCCTCCCCGGCGACATCCAGGCCAAGGTCGACCCCTATCTTCGCCCGCTCTTCGATGCCCTCTTCGACATGCTCGACCCCGACCGCGTCAACGGCTACTTCGAGCGCAATGTGATCGAGGTGGCGCCGCTCGCGTTCATGCGCGGCCGCACCCTCAACGACTCCTTCGTGATCCTCGACGAGGCCCAGAACACCAGCCCCGAGCAGATGAAGATGTTCCTCACTCGGCTCGGCTTCAACTCGCGGATGGTGGTGACCGGCGACGTCACCCAGATCGACCTGCCGACCGATCAGCGCTCCGGCCTAATTGCGGTTAGCGACATCCTCAGCGACGTCCAGGACATCTCCTTCGTCCGCTTCGGCGGCGAGGACGTCGTCCGCCACAAACTCGTCCAGCGGATCGTCGCCGCCTACGACGAGCATGGCCGCGAGCAGGGAGCGCGCGCCGAACACGGGCCGACGCCGCGTTCGTGAGCGTCGACCTCGCCGACGTCCCCGCCGAGCTCCGCAGCGCCGTCGCCGCCGCGCTGGAGGCCGCCGGCGTCGAAGAAGGCCACCTCGGGGTTGAGATCGTCGCGCCCGATCGCATCCAGGAGCTCAACAACCTGTACCGCGGGGTGGACGCGCCGACCGACGTCCTCGCCTTTCCGATCGACGAACTGGGGCCGGTGGCGGGGCCGCGCGAGCTCGGCGACGTCGCGATCTGCCCTGAGCACTGCTCCGACGTGACTGAGGCCGCGGTCCACGGTGCCCTTCACCTCTGCGGCTTCGACCACGAGACCGACGAGGGCGAGATGCTGACGCTGCAGGCGCGCGTTCTGGCGGGGCTGCGATGACCCGCTCCGGCTTCGTCGGCCTCGCCGGCCGCCCCAACGTCGGCAAGTCGACCCTTGTCAACTCCCTCGTCGGGTCCCACGTCGCGATCGTCTCCAGCCGGCCGCAGACGACCCGCCGGGCGATCCGCGGCGTCGCCACCGACACCGAGAAGGAGCTACAGCTGGTGCTCGTCGACCTGCCGGGCGTGCAGCGGCCGCGTGACGTCCTCACCAAGCGCATGCAGGGGCGGGTCGAGCGCGAGCTCGCCGACTCCGACGTCGTCCTCCTCGTGATCAACGGTGAGGAGGGGGTGGGACCCGGCGACCGCTTCATCGTCCGGGCGCTGCTCGGGGCCGGGACCGGGGTGCCGGTCCTCTGCGCCGTCAATAAGGCCGACCGGCTCGGCCCCAACGAGCTGGTGCCGGTGCTGACTGAGGCCGCCGAGCTGGCGGGGATCGACGAAGTCTTCCCGATCAGCGCCCGTACCGGCGAGGGATTACCGCCGCTGCTTGATCGGCTCGCCGAACTCATCCCCGAGGGTCCGTACATGTATCCGCCGGAGGACAGCAGCGACCAGTCGAGCGAGCTGCTGCTGGCGGAGCTGATTCGCGAGCAGGTCCTCAACCGAACCCGCCAAGAGATTCCGCACTCGGTTGAGGTCTCGGTGCTCGAGGTCGAGCCGCGCGAGGACGGGTTAGTCACGGTGAAGGCCGAGATCTGGGCCGAGACCGAGTCGCAGAAGGGGATCCTGATCGGCCGCGCCGGGGCGAAGATTGGCGAGATCGGAGCCGCCGCCCGGCGCTCGCTGGAGCGCGAGCTGGGCTCGCAGGTCCACCTCGACCTGACCGTCCGCGTCCGCCGCAACTGGCGCCGCGACGAAGACCTGCTCGACCGCCTCGGCATCGAGTAGGGACCCGGCGTTTACGATTCCCCCGATGTTCGCCGAAATCGAATTCGATCAGCAGGGTCTGGTGCCCTGCGTCGTCCAGGACTTCGCCACTGGCGAGGTGCTGATGCTCGCCTACATGAGCGGCCAGTCCCTGGAGATGACGCTGGAGACCGGTGACCTCCACTTTCATAGCCGCTCCCGTGACGAACTTTGGAAGAAAGGCGAAACCTCGGGCAACTTCATGCACCTGCGCCAGCTCCGCTACGACTGCGACGGCGATTCCCTTGTGGCCCTGGTCGATCCGGCGGGGCCCGCCTGCCACACCGGCGAGCGCAGCTGCTTCTACCGCGAGGTCCTCGGTTCGGCCTCTCCGCGCAAGGATGCGCCGGCGGCTCCCGGCGAGCCGTTCCCGGTCACCTTCGAAGCGCTTTCGGCGCTGGAGCGGACGATCCGCCACCGGGCGCTGCAGCGACCCGACGGCAGCTACACCGTGACCCTGCTCGACGACCGTGAGCTGATCGGCGAGAAGGTCGAGGAGGAGGCGGAGGAGGTCGTCCGCGCTGCCCGCGAAGAGACCGACGAGCGGGTCGCCGAAGAGGCCGCCGACGTCCTCTACCACCTCAGCGTGCTGCTGGCTTCGCGAGGGATCTCGCAGGCGAAGGTGATGGAGGTGCTGAATGCGCGTAGCGGCTAGCGAGTCACGGGTGCGAGCGCCCGACCTGGGCGAGCTGCAACTGGAGCCGAGCCTGGAGGAGACGCGGCAGCTGGCGGCCAAGGGCAACGTCGTGCCGGTGCGGGCGCGGCTCGTCGACGACTGCGAGACGCCGGTCTCCGCCTTTCTCAAGCTGCGCGCCGGGGAGCCCGAAGGGGCGCCGTGCTTCCTGCTGGAGTCAGCTGAGCAAGGGCAGGTCGGGCGCTACTCATTCGTCGGTCTGCGGCCGCGGGCGCTCCTGCGCTGGAGCGACGGCGTGCTCTCCGAGTGGAGTGGCGGGTCGAGCCCGAGCGACGAGCCGAGCCATGCCGAGGCGGCGCCCGATCCCTACGGGGCGCTTGCCGCGCGCCTGAAGCGCTACGAGCCGGCCCCGGTGCCGGGGCTGCCGCCGTTCGCCGGCGGTGCCGTCGGTTTCTTCGCTTACGACTTGGTGCGCACGGTGGAGCCGCTCGGCGAGCCGAACCCGGACCCGCTCGGCCTGCCCGACATGGCGCTGATGGTCACCGATGCGATGGTGATCTTCGACCACCTGCGCCACGAGCTGACGATTCTCGCTTGCGCTTTCGTCGAGGAGGACGGCGTAGTGGAGGAGGCCTACGAGCGGGCGGCGCAGACAATCGCCGAGATGCGCGAGCGGCTGCGGGGGCCCGTGCCCGCTCCGGCGAGACCCTCGGTCACCGAGCCGCCGCAGTTCGAGTCGAACATGAGCCGAGAGCAGTTCGAAGGGGCCGTCTCCCGCATTGTTGAGTACGTCCATGCCGGCGACGCCTTCCAGGTCGTCCCCTCGCAGCGCTTCTCGGCCCCGGCCCCGGTTGAGGCCTTCTCCGTCTACCGCGGCCTCCGCGCCGTCAACCCCTCCCCGTACATGTACTTCCTCGAGTTCGGTGACTTCCAGATCGCCGGCGCCTCTCCCGAGCCGCTGGTCAAGGTGATCGGCGACCGGGTCGAGGCCCGCCCGATCGCCGGCACCTCGCCCCGCGGCGGCAACGAGGACGAGGATCGTCGCTTCGCCGAGCGCCTGATCAACGACCCGAAGGAGCGAGCCGAGCACGTAATGCTGGTCGACCTCGGGCGCAACGATCTCGGCCGCGTCTGCGAGTACGGCAGCGTCAAGGTCGACGAGCTGATGGTGGTCGAGACCTACTCGCACGTCCTCCACATCGTCAGCCAGGTTTCCGGCAAGCTCAAAAGCGGGGTCAGCGCGATGGACGTGCTGCGCTCGGCGCTCCCGGCGGGCACTCTCTCCGGCGCCCCGAAGGTACGGGCGATGCAGATCATTGACGAGCTCGAGCCGATCAAGCGCGGTGGCTACGGCGGCGCCGTCGGCTACCTCTCCTGGAACGGCGACCTCGACACCGCGATCCATATCCGCACCGTCGTCGTCAAGGACGGGCAGCTGCACGTCCAGGCGGGCGGCGGCACCGTCGCCGACGCGAAGCCCAGCTACGAGTACACCGAGTCGGTCAACAAGGCCCGCGCCGTCTTCCGCGCGGTCGAGGTTGCCTGCGAACAGCCGGACTGGACCTGAGCGGATGCGCGTCCTCGTCATCGACAACTACGACTCCTTCACCTACAACCTCGTCCAGTACCTGGGCGAGCTGGGGGCGGAGGTCGAAGTCGTGCGCAATGACAAGGCGACGGTGGCGGAGCTGCTCGAGCGCAAGCCCGACCGCCTCGTCGTCTCACCCGGCCCCTGCACCCCGGCCGAGGCCGGCATCTCCGGTGAGGCGATCAAGGCCTTCGGCGAGGTGGGGACGCCGGTGCTCGGCGTCTGTCTCGGCCACCAGGCGATGGTCGAGGTCTTCGGCGGCCGCGTCGTCCAGGGGGAGCCGATCCACGGCAAGGATGCCGAGGTCACCCACGACGGCAAGTCGATCTACGCCGGGCTGCCGAGCCCGATCGTCGCCGGCCGCTACCACTCGCTCGTCGCTGACCCCGAGCTTCCCGCCGAGCTGGAGCTGACTGCAAGTCTCGGCGAGGTGGTGATGGGGGCACGCCACAAGACGCTGCCGGTTGAGGGGGTCCAGTTCCACCCCGAGTCGGTCCTGACCCCGCAGGGCAAGCACCTCCTCGCCAACTTCATCGCCGCGGGGTCGACCGATGCCAAATGACGTAGTCAGCCGCGCGATCGACGCGGTCTGCGCCGGCGATCACCTCACCGCCGACCACGCCTCTGCCGTGCTCAGCGAGATCATGGAGGGACGGACCGACCCGGTCCAGACCGGGGCCTTCCTGATCGCGCTGCGGGCGAAGGGGGAGACGGTTCCCGAGCTGGTCGGCCTGGCGCGGACGATGCGCGGCCTGGCGGCGCCTGTCCCGACCAGCCGCGAGGATCTCGTCGATACCTGCGGCACCGGCGGTGGCCCCTCGACTTTCAACGTCTCGACCACGGCGGCCCTGGTCGCAGCCGGCGCCGGCTGCGCCGTCGCCAAGCACGGCAACCGCTCCAACACCAGCAAGTGCGGCTCAGCCGACCTCCTCGAGGCGCTCGGGGTCAACATCGAGATCGAGCCCGAGCAGGTCGGCCGCTGCATCGACGAGGTCGGCTTCGGCTTCATGTTCGCCCCGAAGCACCACGCGGCGATGAAACACGTGATGCCGGCGCGCAAAGCGCTCGGGGTGCGGACGATCTTCAACTTCCTCGGGCCGCTGACCAACCCAGCAGGGGCCAACCGGCAACTGCTCGGGGTTGCCGACCGGCGCTACCAGGAGACGATCGCCGAGGCGCTGATCGGCCTCGGCAGCGAGCGGGCGCTGGTCGTCTCCGCCGAGGATGGCCTTGACGAGCTCTCCTTGGCCGCGCGCACCCGCGTGATCGAGGTCGCCGACGGCCGCACCTCGGAGTGGTTTGTCGAGCCGGACCAGTTCGGCCTCGCCCCGGCTGAGCTCGACCGAGTGGCGGGTGGGACGCCGGAGGAGAACGCCGCCGTCAGCCTCGCCGTCCTCGCCGGCGAGCCCGGCCCACATCGCGACCTGGTCCTCCTCAATGCAGCCGCGGCGCTCTACGTCGGCGGCCTTGCTGCAGACCTCGAGGAAGGAGTCGGCAAAGCTGCCGAGGCGATCGACTCGGGCGCGGCGGCGAAAGTGCTGGAGCGCTTGCAGGCGGCCACCGTCGCCCCCGCCGGGTAGGAGTCATCTAGGCTTTCGGGGCTCAAGTGGGAATGATGGACCAGCTGATCGCAGGGGCCCGGGAGGGGGTCCGGGAACGCCGCGCCGATGTCTCGCAGGGCGAGCTCGAGTCGCGCCTCTCCGCCCGCGGAGAGGATCGCCCCTTCAGCGAGGCCCTCGTCCGTCCGGGCATCTCCCTGATCGCCGAGTTCAAGCGCCGCTCGCCCAGCGCCGGACAACTGGCGCCGGAGGCCGTCGACGTGGCGACGCAGGTGGGCGCCTATGAGCGCGGTGGCGCGGCGGCGCTTTCGGTGCTCACCGACGAGCCGCACTTCGGGGGCTCCCTAGCCGACTTGCGGGCCGCCCGCGCCGCCTGCGACCTGCCGATCCTCCGCAAGGACTTCATCGTCGACCCCTACCAGCTCTACGAGGCCGCGGTCTACGGCGCCGACGCTGTCCTCCTGATCGTCGCCGCCCTCGGCGACGCGGACCTGCGCTCGCTGCACCAGGAGGCCCGCTCGATCGACCTCGACATCCTGGTTGAGGTCCACGACGCCGAGGAGCTCGAGCGGGCGCTGGAGGCCGGGGCCGAAGTCATCGGGATCAACAACCGCAACCTCGATGACATGAGCGTCGACATCGACACCACCTTCGAGCTGATGCCGAGCGTGCCGGCCGGGAAGACGGTCGTCGCGGAGTCCGGGATCTCCGGGCGCGGCGAGCTGGAGGAGCTCGACCGGGTCGGCGTCGACGCGGTCCTCATCGGCGGCGCCCTGATGACCGACCCCGAACCCGAAGCGAGGGTCAGGAAGCTGGCGGGCGGCGAAGAGGGCACGCGGGAACATCTTGTCTAGCCGGCCCTCGCGAATTTAGAAAAAATTTCAAGAGCATTTAGGGGTCGGACACCTGTTTCCGGCATCCTGCCTTTCATGTCCAAGCCCAAGCAGAACCTCCGCAGCCCGTTCTTCTCCGCCCTGCTCGGCGGCCTAGTCGTCGCCGTCTTCGGCTTTATCGCAATCGCCGCAGGTTGGATCGAGTCCGATGGAGGTTCGACTACGACCGTCGCCGCGCCACTGACGGCGCCGGTTAAGGACAGCTCGGGCGACGGTGACACCAACGTCGTCAACCAGATCTACAAGACCGACGGCGAAGGGGTGGCCTTCATCGAATCCCAGATCGAAGCGCCGGAAACCGAAAGCTTCAGCCCTTTCGGCGAAGTCGAACCTGAAGGCGGCGGCACCGCTACCGGCTCGGGCTTCGTGATCGACGAAGAAGGGCACGTTCTGACCAACAACCATGTGATCGAAGGCGCCAGCAAGGTGACGGTGAAACTCGGCGACTCCGAAACGAACTACGACGCTGAAGTGGTCGGAGCTGATCCCGGCACCGATGTCGCCCTGCTCAAGGTCGACGCCCCGAAGAAGGCCTTCCACCCGCTGACGCTGGGACGCTCCGCCGAGATGGAAGTCGGCGACCCGGTGGTCGCGATCGGCAACCCGTTCGGCCTCGACCGCACCGTCACCAGCGGCATCGTCTCGGCGGTGCAGCGCAACATCCAAGCTCCCAACGGCTTCTCCATTTCCCACGTGATCCAGACCGATGCCGCGATCAATCCCGGCAACTCGGGCGGGCCCCTGATCAACGCCGAAGGGGCGGTGATCGGGATTAACGCCCAGATCGCCACCGGTGGCGGCGGCAACGGCAACGTCGGCATCGGTTTCGCGATCCCGATCGACACGGTCCGCGCCGAGATCGAGCAGCTGAAGACGACGGGCGAAGTCGAACACGCCTTCATCGGCATCAGCGGTGGCACGATCACGGCTGAACTTGCCAAGGCGCTGAACCTTCCGGTCGACGAAGGCGTGATCGTCCAGTCGGTGGTCAAGGACGGGCCTGCCGACAAGGCCGGAATCGAAGCAGGTGGTACCGAAGCGCAGATCAACGGCGAAGAAGTCCGGCTCGGCGGCGACATCATCACCGAGGTCGACGGCAAGACGCTGAAGACGATGGACGAACTCGTCGAAATCATCCAGGGCCACGAGCCCGGAGACGAACTTCAACTCACCCTCCTCCGCGACGGTAACGAGAAGACCGCCGAGGTCACCCTGGGGACGCAGCCGCAAGGTCCCTCCGAATAGCGCAGACGGGGCTGGACTCCTCTCCTTGGTCCAGCCCCTTCTTCGCGTACGCTGGCTCTGTGCGAGTCAAGTTCTGCGGAATCACCAACATCGATGACGCGGCCGAGGGCGTGCGCCTGGGGGCGTGGGCGATCGGCCTGATCCACTTCCACGGTTCGCCGCGGAACGTCGACCCCGCCGTGGCGACGCAGATCGCGGCCGCCTTTCGGCGCAAGTGCGAGGTTGTCGGGGTGTTCGTCAACCCGACCCTCGACGAGGTGACGCGGGCGGTCGAGGACGAGGGGCTGACGATGGTGCAGCTGAACGGCAACGAGGGGGCCTCGTTCTGCGCCGAGGTAAAGCGGCGGACGGGCGTGAAAGTGGCGAAGGCGATCCACGTCGCCAGCGCCGCCGACGTCCACGGTGCCGAGGCGTTCCGAACCGACTTCCACCTCTTCGATCGTCGAGCGAAGGGCGCCTGGGGCGGCACCGGCGAGAGCTTCGACTGGGAGCTCTTGCGCAACCACCGCTCTGAGGTGCCGGCGATCCTCGCCGGCGGCCTGCGCTCGGAGAACGTCGCCGAGGCGGTCGCCATCGCCCATCCCTTCGCGGTCGACGTCGCCAGCGGCGTCGAGCTCGAGCCCGGGCGCAAGGACCACGCAGCGATGTCGGCCTTCTTCGAGGCCGCGAACTCGGTCGGCGCCAAAGCGGCATGAGCGCGATCGAGCAGAGATTCGGCCCCTACGGGGGCCGCTACGTGCCCGAGACCCTGATACCGGCCCTGGATGAGCTCACGGCCGCCTGGGCCGAGGCGCGCGAGGACGCAGAGTTCATCGCCCGGCTGGAGCAACTGCGGCGCGACTTCATCGGCCGACCGACGCCGCTCTACCTGGCCGAGCGGCTCTCCGAGCGGGTCGGCTCGCGGGTTTACCTGAAGCGCGAGGACCTCGCCCACACCGGCGCCCACAAGATCAACAACGCCGTCGGCCAGGCACTGCTGGCGGCACGGATGGGCAAGCCGCGGGTAATCGCCGAGACCGGCGCCGGCCAGCACGGCGTCGCCACCGCCACCGCCTGTGCCCTGCTCGGGCTCGAGTGCGTCGTCTACATGGGGACCGAGGACATCCGTCGCCAAGCCCCCAACGTCGAGAGGATGAAACTGCTCGGGGCCGAGGTCTCCCCGGTCGAGGCCGGCGCCCGGACGCTGAAGGAGGCGGTTAGCGCCGCGATCCGCGACTGGGTCGCCAACGCGGCCACCACCCACTACGTGATCGGCTCCGCGGTCGGCCCGGCCCCCTACCCGGCGCTGGTCCGCGACCTGCAGCGGGTGATCGGCGAAGAGGCGCGCGAGCAGGCGCTGGCGGCCGAGGACGCCCTGCCGAGCCGGGTTATCGCCTGCGTCGGCGGCGGCTCCAACGCGATCGGCATCTTCACGCCCTTTATCGACGACGCCGAGGTCGGGCTGGTCGGCGTCGAGGCGGCGGGCGAGGGGCTCGACACCCAGCGCCATGGGGCTTCCCTGCAGGGGGGCGTCAAAGGCGTCCTCCACGGCTCCCTCTCCTCGGTGATCGCCGACGAGGAGGGGCAGATACTCGAGGCGCACTCGATCTCCGCCGGCCTCGACTACCCCGGCGTCGGGCCCGAGCACGCGCAGCTGCGGGACAGCGGCCGGGCCAGCTACGTCGCGGTCACCGACGATAAGGCCTTGGCGGCGTTCCAGGAGCTCTCGCGGCTGGAGGGGATCATCCCGGCGCTGGAGTCCTCGCACGCGATCGCCTGGCTGCTGGAGAACGCGCTGGAGGGGGACGGTTTTGACGTGCTTTGCCTTTCCGGGCGCGGCGACAAGGACATGGCAGAGGTGACGGCCCGGGTGAAACCCCCGAGCGAGCTCATATGAGCGGCGAGGAGCGGATCGCGGCGGCCTTCGAGGCGGCCGCGGACGAAGGGCGTGCGGCTTTGATGCCGTACATGATGGCCGGGTATCCCGATCGGGAGACGGGGTTGGCCGTGGCAAATGCCTATGCCGACGCGGGTGCGGACCTGATCGAGCTCGGGGTACCGTTTTCCGATCCGCTCGCTGATGGGCCGACGATCCATGCGGCGGCCACCGAGGCGCTGGGAGCGGGTGCCACGTTGCGGACCGCTCTCGAGGTTTGTGAGGCGGTTGCCGATCGCGTCCCGGTTGTCTTCATGGCCTACGCGAACATGGTTCTTGCCCACGGGGGTTCGGGGAAGTTCGCTGAGATGGCGAGCGCCGCCGGTGCCGCCGGGGTGATCGTGCCCGATCTGCCGCTCGACGAGGCCGGCGAGGTGCGGGAGGCGTTCGCTGGCGAGGGGCTGGCGCTGGTGCCGCTGCTGGCGCCGACGACTCCGGCCGAGCGGCGGCGGCAGATCTGCGAGGCGGCGCGAGGGTTCGTCTACGTCGTCTCCACCGTTGGCACCACCGGCGAGAGGACCGAGATCCCGGCCGCCCTGACCGAGCTGGTCGAGGCGACGAAGGCCGAGGCGGCGACGCCGGTGGCGGTCGGTTTCGGGATCGGCACGCCTGAGCAGGCGGGGCAGGTGGGCGAGATCGCCGATGGCGTCATCATCGGCAGCCGCCTCGTCCGCGCCGCCGGCGAGGGCGGATCGCCGCGGGGCGCCGCCGACGCGGTCGGCTCATTTCTGGCAGAGACCCGCGACGCGCTCGGCGCCGGGTCGATCCAATAGGATGCGCCGAGATATGGGCATGGTCGTAACTCTCTTTTTGGCGATCGCCGCGATGGTGATCGGCTATGCAGCCTTCGGACAGGGCGGCGGCGTCGCCGGCATGATCTTCTTCGGCGTCCTTCTGATCGGCGCCGCGATCCGCACGCTCCAGTCGACGATGTCGAACTCAGAGCTGCGCTAAGCGCGCGTCGCCAGAACCTGCAGGTATTCGGGCTCGACTACGAGGGCCTTGTCGCCGCCCGTGCTGAGTCCATCGAGGACGCGTTCGAGGTCGGCGGTGAGCTCCTGTTCGCCCTCCGGCCCGACAGCCTCGAAGGCGGTCTTGATTGGCCCGAAGTAGTCGCGGAAGAAGTCGATGTAGTGCTCCGCCGAGCGGAAGGCCTGCCGTGACTTCAGCCGTTCGGAGCGCAGGTCGGAGACGGAGTCGCCGAACAGCTCGCGCACGTGCGCCTCGTCCCCCCAGAGGACGGGTGGGACGGCACCGGGCGGCGGGCCGCCGGTGTGCTTGACAATTGCCGCGAAGAAGTCCTGCAAACCGCCGTCCGGGCACCAGCTGGCGACGCCGATCCGCCCGCCGGGTTTGGTCACCCGCAGTAGCTCGCCGGCTCCCTGCTGGTGGTCGGGGGCGAACATGACGCCGAAGATCGACATCGTCACGTCGAAGCTGGCGTCGTCGAAGGGCAGGTTCTGCGCGTCGGCCTCGACGAACTCGACATCGAGCCGTTCGGCGGCTGCGCGTTCGCGGCCGCGCTCCAGCAGCGCCGGCACGAAGTCGGCACCGGTCGCCTTGGTCCAGGTGCGGCGGGCGGCAGCGATCGCGCCGTTGCCGCTGCCGCAGGCGACGTCGAGGACCCGCTCGTCGGGGATGAGCTCCAGGGCCGCGGCGAGGGTCTCGGCGACTGGGACGACTAGGTGGGCGACCTCGGCGAAGTCGCCTTTCGACCACATCGTTTGCTGGGCGTCGGTTGCTGCTTTGAAATCAGGCTGATCGTTCATGGCGCTCACCCTCTCACGTGAAGAATCGTTTGGCTATCTCCAGCACGCCAAGGTCGACCTCCTTGACCTTTACCGCCTCCTCCAGCGGCACCGAGGTCATCGTGCGGCCGTGCAACGCCGCCATGCGGCCGAATTCGCCGGCTTTGGCGAGCTCGTAGGCCTGGGCGCCGTAGAGCGAGGCGAGGACGCGGTCGGTTGAGGTGGGGGTGCCGCCGCGCTGGACGTGGCCGAGCACGGTGACGCGGGTCTCGTAGCCGGTCAGCTCCTCGAGCTCGCTCGCCAGCGCCGCCCCGATCCCGCCGAGTCGCGGGTAGCCGTATTCGTCGCTCTCCTTGACCGGCTGGATCAGCCGCTCTTCGCCGTCGGCGAAGGCGAGCTTGGCGCCCTCGGCGACGACGATGATCGAGAAGTCCTTGCCGCGGTCGTGGCGGCGGGTGACGTCGCGGCAGATTTCCTCGACGGTGGTGATCTGCTCGGGGATGACGATGCAGTCGGCGCCGCCGGCGAGGCCGGCGTAGGCGGCGATCCAGCCAGTGTTCCGGCCCATCACCTCGACGACCATGATCCGGTCGTGGGACTGGGCGGTGGTGTGGAGGCGGTCGATCGCGTCGGTGACTACCTGCACCGCGGTGTCGAAGCCGAAGGTGAAGTCGGTGCCCCCGACGTCGTTGTCGATCGTCTTCGGGACTCCGACCAGCGGCAGGCCGTGGTCCGTGTGGAGCTGGCGGGTGATCTCCATCGTGTGCTCGCCGCCGATCGCGACGACGGCGTCGAGCCGCTGCTCCTCGAAGGCGGCGGCGACCTTTTCGACCGCGCCCTCGCGGATCGGCTCGAAGCTCGAGGTGCTGAGGATCGTCCCGCCCTGGTGGAGGATCCCCGAGACCCTGAGCATGTCCAGCGGCACGTAGTCGTCCTCGGCGAGCCCCTGGTAGCCGCGGCGGATCCCGATCGCCTCGTCGCCCTGCTGGATCGCCGAGCGGGCGACGGCGCGGATCGCGGCGTTGAGGCCGGGGCAGTCTCCCCCTGCGGTCAGGACTCCGATGCGCATCCGAGCGAGTTTAGGATCGACGTCCATGTCGCGCCTCCTAGTCGTCCCGGTCCTCCTCCTGCTGATCGCCCTTGCGAGCGGCTGCGGCGAAGAGGGCGCCGCGGGCGGGGCTACGGTCACGGTTTACGTCAGCGCGCCGTTGCGGGGGGCAGGGGCGGAGGCGGGGCGGCGCCTCTGCGACGAAGCGCGCGAGCAGGCGAGGCAGGGGCGTGGAGGCGAGGAGCTGCGGCTGCGGGTGGTGTGTCTCGACGCGTCGGGTCCCGATGGAGGCTGGACACTGGCGCAGGTGGGGGCGAACGCGCGACGCGCGACGGAGGATTCGACCGCGGTGGCCTACGTGGGCGAGCCGGACCCCGAGGCTCGGCGCCAGTCGCGGCCGATCGTCGACGCGGCCGGAATCGCCCAGCTCGGCGGGATCTCGGGGCGTGAAGCGGTGGCGGCGGTGAGAGCGGCGATCGCCGAAGGCAATGAATCGGAGCCGCGCCAGGCTGTGTTCGCCGCGGAGGGGTGATGGAGCGCGTCTCGGTGGTGGTGCCGACGCGGGAGCGACCGGGGGCGTTGGTGCGGTGCCGGGCGGCATTGGAGCGGCAGTCCATCCCAGTCGAGGTCGTCATCGTCGAGGACGTTGAGGGGCGCGGCCCGGCCTGGGCAAGAAACGAGGGCGTGCGACGGGCGACGGGGGAAGTGGTCTGCTTCACCGACGACGACTGCGAGCCCGAGGCGGGGTGGGCCGAGGCGCTGACGGGTCCGGTGCTGGCCGGGGAGGCGGAGGTGACGACCGGGCTGGTGCGGATGGGGAATGGAGCCACCGCTGCGGACAAGGCGTGGGGGGCGATCGTCAACTACCTGCAGGTGAGGGCGGCGGCGCCCGGGAGTGCGTCGCCGGGATTCGCCGTCACCGCCAACTTGGCGGCCAGGCGGTCGTTGCTCAAACGGCTGCCCTTCGATGAGGCGTTCCCGGCGGCGGCGGGCGAGGATCGGGATTGGGGCGAGCGGGCGGCAAGGGGGGGCGATGCGCCCCTGTTCGTCCCTGAAGCCATCGTGGAGCACCAGACCGGGATGAGGATCAGGACTTTCCTTTGCCAGCAGTTCCGTTACGGGCAAGGAGCCGCTCGGTACCGGAGGGCCGCAGCGGGCCGCCGCCCCGGCTCCATCACCTTCTACCTCGGCCTGATTCGCGCCGGCTTCCGCGCCGGCCTCGTCCCCGGCCTCCTCCTCTCCGCCGCCCAGATCGCTACCGCTGCAGGAGCGGCTCGCCGCTGAGACCTTCGAGCGGTACGTCGCTCGCGGCAGCGACCGTGGCGGTGATGTCGGTGACCTTTGCCTGGCGCCCCAGGTCGCGGACGCGGGCGCTGCGGGGGGCGAGGATCGCCCAGGCGTCGCCGTCGGTGTGGTTGCCGGTGCGGCCGCTGCCGGCGCCGTGGCGGCGCACGGTGCCGAAGCTGGGGGAGTGGACCGCGTCGAGGGCGACCGAGGAGGTGGGGCGCCAGCGGACGACGAGGTCGGGGAGGCGGTCGGCCGCGGCTCCATGCCAACGCTCGCTGACGGCGTCGACCGCAGTCACCGCCGGCTGTCCGTCGGGGTCGCGGAAGTCGAGTAGGCCCTCGCGGATCTGCGCCGCCAGCTCCTCCGCCTCGCCGCTGCCAACGATCCCGTCGCGCTCGCGCCCGGTGCGGTTGAAGCGGATGTAGCCCTGGTTGTCGGCCGGGTGGGCGAAGGCGCGGGTCGAGCTCCAGTCGATGCCGCGAAGCTCCAGCCGCGCCGTCAGCTCCAGCGCCATCCGGTCCGGCATCGCGGCGGCAATCCGGGCCCGCATCCGCCCCGAGAGCGCCCCGCGAAGCCGCCATATCGCCCCAGAGTCGGAGTCCTCCGAGTTCCGTGGTTCCTTTGTCCTGTTATTCCGGACTAAGGAACCACGACTTTGCCTGGGGCCGGCTAGGACGGCTGAGAGCATCTCCGGCAGGAGGTCGGCTCGGCTGGTGTTCTCATCCATGCCCAAGACTGAGCAGGCGATCACGTCGCAGTCGTCCGCCAGCGCCTCGAGGACGCGGCCGAGCTGGGCGTCGACCTCCTCGTAGATCTCGGTGAGGGCGTCATCTCCCCAGAGGCGGTGGCCGGCGAGGTGGGGGGCGGCGAAGACGATCCAGGCGAGGTCGAAATCGCGCTCGCGCAGGCGCTCGATCGCGAGGTCGGCGACGCGCTTGGGCGCCGCCAGGAAGCGCTCGCGCAGTTGGCGCAGCTCCTTTGGCGTTTGCGCGCCGAAGACCTCGGTGACATCGGGCGGACGGCCGTGGCGACGGCGCGGCCCGCGGTCAGCTCCGTCCGGCACCGACCAGCGCTCGAGCACCACCCGCTCCCGCATCCCCCAGCCGTCGAAGAGCTCCCCCCGTGCCTCCCCTGGTCGGTGGCACTCGTAAGGGTCGATTGCGAGGGTGCTGCGGCCGGCGCGGCCGAGGCGGTCCCAGATCGGTGGCGGCGCCTCGAAGGTGCCTGCCAGCCGCACCCGCTGGTCGTCGCCGGCCCACTGGAAGGGGTAGAAGAGCCCGTGGTCGCCGACCTCGACTCCGCGGTAGAGGTCCTGATAGGCGCTGGCGGGGAAGTGTTCGGCAGGGGTCTCCAGAGCGATGCGGGTTCCCCGCGCCTGCAGCGCCTCCAGGTTTGGCAGGCGGCCTTCGTCCCCGAGCCGTTCCAGCAGGCGGGCACTGGCGGCGTCGAACTGGATGACGGCGATCACGCGGTGGCCTCGGCCTGCTCGACGGTGACCTCGGCGCCGTTCAGTTCAGCGGAACGACGTGCTGCCTCGACAACAGCCAACGCGGCGACGCCATCGGCTGCTGTGGCGAGGCGATGGGGGTATCCCTGCTGGACAAAATGGGGAGGGTCCATCAGGGACACCCCCACCGCCTCTAGCTGACGTTGCAGGGAAACGACCAGTGGGTCGGGCCTCCCGATCAGACCCGCGAGGCGGCCGCCGATGCCGCCCCAATGCGACCGGGCCAGTGTCCTTCCAGAGCGGTCGGTGACCCTGATCGCCTCGCGGTGCGATCGATCCGTCGCGCAGCTGATCCGGGCGCGGCCCCGGGCGAGCTCCACCTCCAGGTCCGCCCGCTCGTGTTTCACCTCTGCGCCGCGGACGGCGATCGGGGCCGAATCGGTGAGGAAGCAGGCGAGGTCAATCAGATGGATGCCGGCATCGAGGAGTGCCTCGTCGTGCGCCTCGTGGGCGCCCCAGCTGTCGCGGCGGAAGCGCAACTCCAGGTCGAGCTCCAGCCATCCTTCGGCGGGGATCGAGTCGCGCAGCTCGGCGCCCTGGAGGAAACGGCGGTTGAAGGCGATGAGGGGTTGCGGGTCGAGGTCTGCCAGGCGGCGCGCGCCCTCGAGGTCGGGAGCGGGCGGCTTCTCGACAAAGGACCTGACTCCAGCCGCGGCCGCCTCTGCCGCCAGTGCTTCGTGATGGTCGGCGGGTGCCGAGACGACGAGCAGGTCGACCGCGACCGACGCGAGCAGCGAGGCGACGTCGGCAAAGCCTGGAGCCTCGTCACCCTCCTCCGCCCAAAGCCGCCGACAGCGATCGAGCCGCTCGCCGTCGGGGTCGGCGAAGCCGGCGATCGTCACCCCCTCCGCCGCCAGCGCCGCCGGCACGTAGCCGCGTTCGGCGATCCGGCCGCAGCCGGCAATCCCGATCCTCATCAGCCGCGCCGCCCGTCGATCGCATGGAGGACGACGGCAGCCGGAACCGAGGCCGTGGCGCAGAGCTGGTGGAGCTGGTGGAGGGAAACACCGGCGAGAAGGAGCTTCGGCCCGCCGCGGCGGAGCAGCAGCGCGTAGAGGTGGCGGTCGAGAACGAGGTTCGCCGCCAGCGCCCCCGCCGCGAGCCGTGGTCGCCGCGCGACGAGCGAGGCCAGCAGTGCAGCGCTGGCGGCGGCGCTGGCGCGTCGCCGCCAGCCGAGGTTGAGGGCAGTGCTGCCGCTGCCCTCCTGTAGGAGCAGCCGCGTCCACGGAACGCCGCGGCGGGCGAAATCGGTGCGGGCGATGCTGAGCGGGGTCCAGCGCTTGAGGTGGCGACCGCGGATCCGGGGATCGAGGGCGATCCGGGCGCCGCGGCGGCGCAGCCGCATCCCCAGCTCGATGTCCTCGATGCTCGGCTGCGGGTAGCGGTCGGCGTCGAAACCGCCGGCTTCTTCGAAGCGCTCCCGCCGGATCGCCCCGAGGCCCGCCCAGAAGGTCTCCGCATCGCCGGGGGCGCCGGTGTGGACGTGGTGATGGAGGAGGTTGCGGTACTGGGAGGGCAAGCCGGGGTCCGCCGGGGAATCGTCGTAGGCGCCGAAGAGCGCCACTAGCCCTGGATCCGCATTGAAGCGCCGCTCAATCAGCTCCAGGGCGTCGCCATGGACCTCAACGTCGGAGTCAACGAAGACGAGCACGTCGGCCTCGCTCCCGGCCGCAGCGCGGTTGCGGGCGGCAGCGGGGCCGGTGCCCTCGCGCTGAACGATCAGCTGGTCGGGCCTGCGGGACCCAGTTTCAAGCGCCGTCCGGGCCCGCGCCAGAGTCGGAGGATCGTCGGTCGCCGGTACGATCGCGGCAAGGATGAGCGGGCGCGCGGGGGTGCCCTCTGAGCCCGGGGTGGAGGCTGGCATTAGGGATACCTAATAGCATCTCCTCTCTCGATGTCGGCTGCCGCCACCAGACCGGATTCCGCGCCGGTCGCCGTGCTCGGAGCCGGTCCCGCCGGCCTCACCGCTGCTTACCGTCTGACCCAGCGGAACATCCCGGTAATCGTCTTCGAGGCCGACGCGCAGGTCGGCGGCCTCGCCCGCACCGTGGTCCGCGACGGCTACCGCTTCGACCTCGGTGGCCACCGCTTCTTCACCAAGAGCGCCGAGGTGGAAGAGCTCTGGACGGAGCTGCTGGGCTCGGAGATGCTGGTGCGACCCCGCCTCTCCCGGATCTTCTGGCGCGGTCGTTTCATCGAGTACCCGCTGCGGCCGGCCGACGTCTTCGCCAAGGTTGGGCCGCTGGAGCTGCTCCGCAGCCTCGGCTCCTACGCCCGCGCCCGGCTGCGGCGGCGGGGGGTCGAGGAGAGCTACGAGGACTGGGTCACCGCCCGTTTCGGCCATCGCCTCTTCGAGCTCTTTTTCAAGACCTACACCGAAAAGGTCTGGGGGGTGGGCACCGACGAGCTTCGCGCCGAGTGGGCGGCGCAGCGGATCTCGGACCTCTCGGTCGGCTCGGCGCTGCGGGCGGCTCTGCCGGGTGGTGGCGAGCCGCCGAAGAGCCTGATCGAGGAGTTCCGCTACCCGCGGTTGGGGCCAGGGCAGATGTGGGAGGAGATGGCGGGACGGATCGAGCGGGACGGTGGCGAGATTCGGCTCGGCGCCGCGGTCGAAGGGCTCGAGCACGAGGACGGGCTCTTGACCGCTGTTCGCGCCGGCGGCGAGCGGGTGGAAGTCAGCGCCGCGATCTCCTCGATCCCGCTGCGGACGACGGTCGGCGTCGCCGAGCCGGCTCCGCCGCCGGCGGTCACCGAAGCCGCCACCGGCCTTCGCTACCGCGACTTCCTCACCGTGGCGCTACCGATCGATGGCGAGCCGCCCTTCCCCGACAACTGGGTCTATGTTCACGATCCGCGGGCACGCGTCGGCAGGATCCAGAATTTCCGCGCCTGGAGCCCTTGGATGACCCCGGACCCGGGGCGCTCCTGTCTCGGTCTCGAGTACTTCTGCTTCGAAGGCGACGAGCTCTGGTCGGCGAGCGACGAGGAGCTGGTGGCGCTGGGTCGCGAGGAGGTGGCGGCGCTGGGGCTGGTCGAACCGGGCCGGGTGGCGGGCGGCCACGTCGTCCGCGTTCCCAAGGCGTACCCCGTCTACGACGCCGAGTACGCGGGGCGGGTCGGGCGGATCCGCGGCTGGCTCGACGGTTTCTCGAACCTGCAGCAGATCGGGCGCAACGGCCTCCACAGGTACAACAACTCCGATCACTCGATGCTGACGGCGATGCGGGCGGTCGAGAACCTCTGCGATGGGGCCGAGCACGATGTCTGGACCGTGAACGCGGACAGCGTCTACCACGAGCGGGAGGACGCGGCCGAGCAGCCCTACCGGGCGGCTCCGGAGACTCCGGCCATGGCGCGGCCGCTGGCCGAGGTCAGCGAGTAGGGCAGGGGAAGCGGGTCGCGCGCCAGCCGCCGGCGTGCGCGATCACGTCCCCGCCCGGCAGCGGTTTGGTCGAGAGAGCGACGCCGAATTCAGGAAGTCGCCGGATTGCTACGGAGGAGATCGGCTCATCGAGCTTCCAGGCCAGCGCGGTCTGCTCGCGCACCCGCGTCATCCGCACGTAACCCTGGCAAGAGAGCAGCCGCGTGTCGCCGGTCTTCTCGACGAGGTCGAAGAGATGGTCAATCGAGCTGGTCTGGCGCTCGACGACGCGGACGTCATCGGGGATCTGGGCGACGCGCCAGCCGACGCCGAAGGCGGCGAGGAGGAGCGTGGCCGCAACCAGTCCCCGAAGGGGTGTAATTGAGCTTTGTGGCGGATAGCGCCACGAAGCTCGACCACACCCTGCGGCGGCGCGGGCGACACCGACGCTGCCAAGGACGGCGACGATCGCGGTGGCGGGGGCGAGGAAGCGGGGGAGGCCGGCGAAGCCGACGATCGCCATTACGGCGACGAGGAGGATCCAGGCGGCGGCGCCCGACAGGAGGATCTTCATTGTTTGCTCCAGGTCGCTTCGTTCTCGCCAGAGCAAGACGCCGAGGCCGATCCAGCAGGCCAGGAGGGGGGCGGCTAAGGCTCGTCCCAAGACGTCAAGGCCATCGAGGGGCTCGATGCCGCCGGCGCGCGCCGTCTCGCCGCCCTCTAACGGCGTCCCGGCGCCGACAATGTCGGGGACGAACCAGGCGAAGGGGATGAGGATCGCGCAGGCGATCGCGGCGGCTCGCAGTTGGGGCCGGCCGCGGCTCGCGAAGTAGGCCCAAAGGGCGAGGAAGGGCCAGACTTCCGGGCGCAGCAATGCCGCCGCCGTTCCCAGCCCCAGTACCCAACCGCGGCGCTCGTCGAGCGCGGCCCAGATCGCTCCCAGGACCAGCGCCACCAGCAGCGGCTCGGAGAGGCCGCCGGTGAACTGGCGCAGCGGCGGCGTGAAGGAGTCGGCGGTCAGCGCCACCGAGGCCGCCGCGATCGCCGCCGCGACCCAGCGCCAGCGGCCCGTCTCCCTGCCGCTCAAGCGCCAGGCCAGCATGCCGGCCAGGAAGGCGGCGCTGAACCAGCCGGTGCGGGCGACCAGCAGCCACGCCTGCGGGGCCGCGTCGCCGAGCAGCGAGAGCGGCGCGTCGACGAGGACCGGCAGCGGCTTCCAAGACGGCCCCGCCGCGGTCTCGAAGGCGCCGTGAAACAGCTCCCGGCCCCAGACGAGCCAGGCCCAGGGGTCGTAGACCGGGTGGTAGGGGAGGGTGAGGGAAGCGGCGGCCAGAACCAGCGCCGCCGCGACCGCCAGCGCCGGGCGGGGTCTCAGGCTCACCGGCTCAGGAAGGCGCCGCGCCCTGCTCGCTCAGCAGGTAGACGGGAATCGCCGCGACCGCCAGTAGGACCAGGGCCGGGATTGCGCTCGCCTCGTAGAAGCCGTAGGTGGTCTGGGTCCAGATGTCGGTCGCGAGCGTTTTGAAGCCGATCGGCGAGAGGATCAGCGTCACCGTCAGCTCCTTCATCGCGTGCAGGAAGACGAGCGCGGCCCCGGCCATCATGCCGCCGCGAGCGAGCGGGATCGTGATCGTGCGGAAGACCTCGGCCGGGCCGCGGCCCATCCCGCGCGCCGCCTCTTCGATTCGCGGCGAGAGCTGGACCAGGGAGCTGGCGATCGGGCCGACCGCCAGCGGTAGGTAGTGGATCGTCATCGCGAAGACCAGCAGGGCGATCGTCTGGTAGAGCGCCGGCACCGCCCGGGTGGCGAAGAAGACGAGGCCGAGGGCGACCAGAATCCCGGGCAGCGCGTAGCCGGCGTGGGCGAGGCGCTCGATCACCCTGGTCACCCGCGACGGGTACCGCACCGCCAGCGCCGCGACGATCAGCGCCGCGATCGCTCCCACCGCCGCCGCCCAGACGGCGATCAGCAGCGAGTTGCCGCCTAGCGCGGCGATCGTGTTCAGCGAGGTGCTGCCGGTCGAGATCCCTTTCGAGGCCCAGTAGATGAGGACGCCGACGGGAAGGATGAAGGCGACGAGCACGATCAGCGAGCAGAAGGCGAGCGCCGGCCAGCGCCAGCGGCCGAGCTTGTAGGGCTGGGTCGGGCGCAGCGTCCCCGGGCCGAGGCGGTGGACTCGCCGCGCCCCACGCACCCGCGAGCTCGCCAGCAGCAGCACCAGCATCGAGACGACGAGGACGGCGCCGAGCGCGGCGGCGGCAACGCGGTCGAAGCTCGACTGGTAGGCGACGTAGATCTCGGCGGTGAAGGACTGGAAGCGGAGGATCGAGACGGCGCCGAAGTCGCTGATCGTGAACAGGGCGACGAGCAGCGAGCCGGCGGCGAGGACCGGCCAGAGCTGCGGCAGGATCACCGTGCGGAAGACCTCGAGCGGGCCGCGCCCCATCGCCCGCGCCGCGTCCTCCAGCTGCGGGTCGATCCGGCGCAGCGTCGCCCGCAGCGGGATCAGGACCAGCGGGTAGGTGAAGAGCGTCAGCACCAGCCAGGCGCCGGTGAAGCCGTAGATCGAGGGCAGGCGGTCGACCCCGAGCGCTTCCTGCAGCATCCCGTTCGGCCCCAGCGCCGCAACCAGCAGGTAGGCGCCGACGTAGCTCGGGATCACCAGCGGCAGCGTGCAGAGAACGGCCCAGAGGCGGCGAGCTGGGAGGTCGGTTCGGACCGTCAGCCAGCCGATCGGCAGCGCGATCGCAACCGAGGAGACGACGACCGCGGCGGTCAGCGCCGCGGTCCGCAACAGGGTTTCCAGCGCCCGCGAGGAAAGCGCGGTTTCCAGCGCCGCCGAGAGGTCGCCGGCGATGACGACGACGAGGTAGGCGGCGGGGAGGACCGCGGCGGCGCCGATCAGCGCCCCGGCGGCGAGGAGGCCGAGCGGCGCCCGGCGCGCCGCGGCCACTAGAGCGCCCCCGCTTCTTTCATCAGTTCGATCGTCCCCTGCAGCTCCTTGAGGTCGACCAGGCTCGAGTCGGAGACGGGGATCTTGTCGATCGGCACGTTCAGCGAGGGGTCCGGCGCCACTCCCTTGGCGAGCGGGTACTCCTTGCTGCTCGAGGTGAAGAACTGCTGCGACTTCGGCGAGAGCAGCGAGCGGACGAAGGCGAACGCTTCCGGCTTGCGGTCGCTCGATTCGAGCACGCCGACGCTGGTCAGCAGCATCAACGAGCCGAGCCCGCCGGGCGGGAAGTAGACGGCGACGGGGTAGTCGGGCCCTTCTTCGGAGATCGCCTGGGCGACGTAGTAGTGGTTGATCAGGCCGACGTCGATTTCGCCTTTGGCGATCGCATCACGGATCGTCACGTTGTCGGGGAAGGCGACGGCGCCGTTGTCGACCATTTCTTCCAGCCACTGCTTGGTCCGGTCGTCGCCATATTTCGCGCGCAGCGCGGTCACGTACTCCTGCATGCTCGAAGAGGCGGGGCTCCAGCCGACCCGGTCCTTCCACTTCGGGTCGGTGAGACCGAATGGCGAGGGCGGCAGTTCGGATTCGGAGACGGCGTCGCGGTTGTAGGCGATCACGCGGGCGCGGCCGGTGACGCCCACCCAGCGACCTTCCGGGTCGCGGTAGCGCGCCGGCACCTGGTCGAGGATGTTCTGCGGCAGCTTCGTCAGCAGCCCGGCTTCGGCGACGGCGGCGATCGCTCCCGGCTCCTGGGCGAAGAAGACGTCGGCGGGGGAGGCGTCCCCCTCCTCGACCAGGGTCGCGGCGAGGTCGGCGGTTTCGGCGAAGCGGACCTGGACATCGCGGTCGGCCTGCTTCTCGTAGCTGTCGACGGCGGGGCCGATCGCGGCCGGGATGCGGCCCGAGTAGAGAGTGATGCCCTCAGTGCCGGGATCGTTCGAGCCGCCGCCGTTGTCTTCGGTGCTGAAGCCGCAGCCGGCCAGCACCAAAGCGGCGAAGACGACTAAGGCGGCGAACAGCCGCTTCTGTTGCGGGGTGACGGAGATCATGGAGGAGCCAGTTAGGTTGCCCTAATCTTATGGATTCCTCTGCTCATGGAGTACGAAGAGTCCAATTCAACCCCCGGGCTGCGCCTGCGCGGCCTGCGCAAAGCCTTCGGCGACGTCGTCGCCGTCGACGGCCTTGACCTCGACGTTCCCGAGGGCGCGATCTGCGCCTTGCTCGGCCCCAGCGGCTGCGGCAAGACGACGACGCTGCGGTTGATCGCCGGGCTCGAGCAGCCGGACGCCGGGATGATCGAGATCGGCGGCGAGGCGGTCAGCGGCAGCGGCCGCTCGGTCCCGGCGGAGCGGCGTCGGATCGGCATGGTCTTCCAGGACTACGCGCTCTTCCCGCACATGGACGTCGCCGCCAACGTCGGCTACGCGCTCGGCCGCAGGCCAGACCGCGCCAAGGTCGAGGGGGCGCTGGAGACGGTCGGCCTCGGCGGCCTCGGCAAGCGCAACCCGCACGAGCTCTCCGGCGGCCAGCAGCAGCGGGTGGCGCTGGCGCGAGCGCTGGTCGCCGAGCCGCGGGCGCTCCTCCTCGACGAGCCCTTCTCCAACCTCGACGCGGGGTTGCGGGCGCGGGTACGCGAAGAGGTCCGCGAGATCCTCGCCGAGCAGAAGCTGACCTCGGTCTTCGTCACCCACGATCAGGAGGAGGCGCTGAGCGTCGCCGACGTCGTCGCCGTCGTCAACGAGGGCAAGGTCGAGCAGGTCGGCACGCCGGAGGACGTCTACTCGCGCCCGACCACCCGCTGGGTTGCCAGCTTCCTCGGCGAGATCGAGGTCTTGCCGGGTAGGGCAACGGACGGCAAAATCGAGTGCGAGCTCGGTCAGCTGCCGAACCGCGAGGGCCACAGCGGCGAGGTCGACGTCCTAGTGCGGCCGGAGTCGCTGGCGATCGGGACGATCGAGCCGCCCGACCGGCGCAGCCAGAAGGCAACCGTCGTCTCCCGCAGCTTCTTCGGCCACGACCAGCTGGTCGAACTGCGGCTGCCCTCGGGCAGCATCGTCAAGGTCCGCCGCCTCGGCTTCCCGGCCTGGCACCCGGGGGACAACGTGCGGATCTGGATCGAGGGGCCGGCCGACGTGCTCGCGCGTGCGCCCGAGCCGGCGCCCGCCCCCGCGCCCGCGAAAACCGCCGTCGGCTAGACGACGCTCTTCAGGGCCTCGTCGAGGTCTGGGTACTTGAAGGAGTAGCCGAGCTCCTGGGTCCGCTTCGGGATCGCCCGCTGTCCGCCGCGGAGGACCTGGCCGAACTCTTTGCCGAATTTGAGGTCGAGGACGAGCCCCGGCACCGGCATCACCGCCGGGCGGTTGAGGGCCCGGCCCAGCGCCTTCGAGAACTCCTTGTTGGTCGCCGGGTTCGGGGCGCTGGCGTTGACGGTGCCGCTGACGTTCTCGTTGTCCAGCGCCCAGAGCAGGATCCCGACCTCGTCGTCGATGTGGATCCAGGAGAGGTATTGATCGCCGCCCGCGAGCGGGCCGCCGACGCCGAGCTTGAACGGCGGCAGCATCTCCTTCAGCATGCCGCCGCTACGGGCCAGCACCTGGCCGGTGCGGACGACCACTAGGCGGACATCGCTGGAGTCGAGCTCGTGCGCCGCAGCCTCCCAGGCGACCGTCACCTGGGCGTCGAAGCTGTCCCCGGGGCCGTCGCTCTCGTCGACGACGTCGTCGCCGCGGTCGCCGTAGTGACCCACCCCTGACTGGCTGACCATGACCTTTGGCGGGGTCTCGAGCGCGGCGACCGTCTGCACCAGGTTGTGGGTCCCCTGGCGGCGGCTCTCCATGATCCGCTCCTTCGCCTCGTCGGTCCATTTCTGGTCGATCGGCTCGCCGAGCAGGTGGACGACGCCGTCGACGCCCTCGAAGGCGCTCGGGTCGGGCCGTTCCAGCGTCGGGTCCCATTTGTGCCAGGTGACGCGGGGGTTGGCGATGCGGGCGCGGCCTGTGTCGCGGGTGAGGCCGACGACGTCGTCGCCGCGGGCGAACAGCGCGTCACACAGAGCCGAGCCGATCAGGCCGCTGGCGCCGGTGACGAGGACCTTCAAGGGCTAGCTCGCCTCCACCGTGGCGAAGGTCCCGGTCTCCTCGTCGATCCGGGCGATGCCGTCGCGCTTTGCCTCTTCGACCACCGATTCGGCGACCTTCGGCGCCACGTCGCGGTTGAAGACGCTGGGGATGATGTAGTCCTCGGCCAGATCCTCCTCGGAGACCGCCATCGCGATCCCCTTGGCGGCGGCTAGCTTCATCTCCTCGGTGATGCTGGGGGCGCCGGCGTCCAGCGCGCCGCGGAAGATGCCGGGGAAGGCGAGCACGTTGTTGATCTGGTTCGGGAAGTCCGAGCGCCCGGTGGCCATGATCCGCACATAGGGAGCCGCCTCCTCGGGCATCACCTCTGGAGTCGGGTTGGCCATCGCGAAGACGATTGCGTCGTCGTTCATCTTGCCGAGGGACTCGGGCTGGATGATCCCGGGGCCGGAAAGGCCGACGAAGATGTCCATGCCCTCGATTACGTCGTCGGGATCGCCCTGGATCACGTCCGGGTTCGTCGTCTCCGCGTACCAGCGCTTGGCCTCGTTCATCTCGCCGGATTCGTAGTCCTCGCGCTTGGTCGAGACCGCGCCCTTGCGGTCGCAGCCGACGATCTGGGTGATCCCGGAGGCGAGCATCATCTTCGTCACCGCTACCCCGGCGGCGCCGAGGCCTACCACCAGGACGCGCAGCTCCTCGATCGGTTTGCCGGTGATCTTCAGCGCGTTGAAGAGCGCCGCCATCGTCACCACGGCGGTCCCGTGCTGGTCGTCGTGGAAAACGGGGATGTCGATGCTCTCCTTGAGCCGGTCCTCGATCTCGAAGCAGCGCGGGGCGGAGATGTCCTCGAGGTTGATGCCGCCGAAGGTCGGCGCCATCAGCTCGACCGCGCGGACGATCTCGTCGGCGTCCTGGGTGTCGAGGCAGATCGGGAAGGCGTCGACGCCGGCGAACTCTTTGAAGAGCATGCACTTGCCCTCCATCACCGGCATCGCCGCCTCGGGGCCGATGTTGCCGAGGCCGAGGACGGCGCTGCCGTCGGAGACGACCGCGACCGTGTTCTTCTTGATCGTGTACTCGAAGGCTTTGCTGCGGTCGGCGTGGATGTCCATGCAGACGCGGGCGACGCCGGGCGTGTAGGCCATCGAGAGGTCGTCGCGCGTTTTCACTGGGTACTTGTTGCGCATGTCGATCTTGCCGCCCCGGTGCATCTGCATCGTCCGGTCGACGTAGTCGAGCACCCGCGCCCCTCGAGTCGACCCGATCGCCCGCAGGATCCGCTCCCAGTGGTCCCGGTCGGTGGCATCGATCGTGAACTCGCGAACCCGTTTGCCCTCCGGCCCGGCGCCGGGAACGAGATCGACGCCCTGCAGCTGGCCGCCAGCCTCGGCGATCGCCGCAGTCAGGCGCCCCAGGGGCTCCTTGCGCGCATCGAGCTCGACCCGGATCGTGACGCTGTATTGAGCGCTGACTGCCATCGGCGGCTATCGAATCAGATTCGCGATGCGGGCTCGGTCGCCGGTCGCCCATAGGATCTTTGCTCGATGCGGCTGCGGGCAATCCAATTCCTCTGCTTGGCGGCACTTACCGCCGCGGTTCTCGCGCCGGCGGCATCGGCCGCGGGTGAAGAGGAGGCGGTTGCCTTCCCCTTCTTTCGCCTCCAGGGAACCCACGGATACGAGGTGCAGGTGCTGGGGACTTCGAAGTCGATCTTCGAGCACGGCGCGGTGTACGTCTATGTGACCAGCCGAAACGCGGCGGTCATCTATATCGCGCCGGCGAACGTGACCGGGACGACGATCGACGCCGACCTAGGCCCGCTGGGGAGGATCTCGGTCGCCTTCCAGCCCGAAGGCGAGCCGGAAACCATCCGCTCCAACTGCGCCGGCGGCGGAGGGTCAGTCGATGTCCAGCCGGGATCCTGGATCGGGACGGTCGATCTGACTGGCGAGGAAGGCTTCACCCATGCCGAGGCGAGCAGCGTTAAAGCGAGCGCCTCGCCGTTCCTCCACCTCGTCTGCGGGGGTGTTGGAATCGGCGAAGCCACCGGGAAGGGGATACCGGGAGCCCGTCTCATCGCTCGAGCGCCAATGGAGAAGGAGTCCCGTTTCCTCCAGGTGAACCAGAACCGGCCCGGTGGACCGGTTCGTGTCGAGGCGTCGACCGTGGAGCAGCACCATCGCTTGGTCGTCTCCCGCGAAGTCGTCTACCGCTATCGCGGCAACTCCTTCGACTTCGACGCCAAATTGCGATCGGCCGTCCTGGCCCCGCCGGCCCCGTTTTCCGGCCTCGCCACCTTCCACCGCGACGCAAAGCCGCGCAACCAATGGTCCGGCAGCCTCCTCCTCGACTTCCCCGGCCGCGCAAACGTCCCCATGGCCGGTGGCCATTTCAAAGCCGCTCTCTGGCACGCGAGCCGCACCGAAGACAAGTAAGGGGGGAGAACCCAGGGTCCCTGTCGACTTTGTATGGCTATGCCTTACAAAGTCGACACGCCCGATGCCGAGGTTTCTCGGATCGCCGCTGGACAGCACGGGGTAGTGACGGCGAAGCAGCTAGCGGCCGTGGGAATGGGACGGATGGCGATCTCGGAACGCTCGCGAAACGGGCGCCTCCATCGCATTTACCGCGGCGTCTACGCCGTCGGGCACCGCGGCCTGAGCCTCCACGGGCGCTTCATGGCGGCGGTGCTCGCCTGCGGCCCAGGCGCCGTCTTGAGCCACGTCTCCGCCGCGGTCCTCTGGGAGCTCCTGAAGCCGATCGACGGCCCCGTCCACATTTCCGTCCCATCCGCCTCGGGTCGCTCCCGCCGGCCCGGCATCCACCTTCATCGCACCCCCTCCCTCAATCCGCACCCAGAGCCTTCCCCGTCGCCCTCCTACTCGCAGCAAGAAGGAGGGCGACGGGGAAGGCTCCTAGTCACCCACCGCCACAACATCCCGGTCACGACCGTCGCCCGCACCCTCGAAGATCTCCGAAGCACCTCATTCCTCGAGCCCCACCTCCTCCGTCGCGCGACCCGCCAGGCCGAGCTCAAGGGCTACCGCCTCGAACACCTGACCACCGACCGCACCCGCTCAGACCTCGAGACCCTCTTCCTCGACATCGTCCACCGCTACGGCCTCCCGCACCCGGAGGTCAACGTCAAGCTGGGCCGCTGGACCGTGGATTTCCTCTGGCGTGACCAGAGAGTCGTAGTCGAGACCGACTTCTGGACCTACCACCGCGGCTCCGTCGCCTTCCAAGACGACCACGCTCGCGACCTCGATCTCCGCTCTGCCGGCTACACCGTCCTGCGCTACGACGACACGCAGCTCGAATCCGAACCCGCCCGCGTCGCCGAAGACGTAACGCGCGCCCTCAGCCGGGCTCCCGCCGCCTAACCGTCAGACTCAGCCGCAGCGACCACAGGATGCTCGCCGGTCGGCGACGGGTCGCCCTCTTCGGGCTCCACGTGCAGCTTCGGCAGGATCCGGTCTAGCCAATCGGGGAACCACCAGGCCCGCTCGCCCAGCAGCTGCATGATCGCAGGGACGAGGACCGAGCGGATGATCACGGCGTCGATGAAGACCGCCGAGGCGAGGCCGAGGCCGAAGAGTTTGATGATCCGGTCTTCGCCGAGCATGAAGGCGGCGAAGACGGTGACCATGATCGCCGCCGCGGCGGTGATCACGCGCCCGGTCAGGGCGAGGCCGCGGGTCACGGCCTCGGAGGCGTCTTTGGTGTGTTCCCACTCCTCGTGGATCCGCGACATCAGGAAGACCTCGTAGTCCATCGAGAGCCCGAAGACGATCGAGAAGAGGAAGATCGGGAAGAACGAGATGATCGGGCCGGTGCTGTCGACGCCGATCAGGCTCGCGCCCCAGCCCCACTGGAAGACGGCGACGATTAGCCCGAAGGCGGCGCCGATCGAGAGCAGGTTCATCACGATCGCCTTCAGCGGCACCCAGATCGAGCGGAAGACGATCATCAGCAGCAGCGCCGAGAGGAGGACGACGACGCCGATGAAGAGCGGCAGCTTTTCGGCGATCGCGGTCCCGAAGTCCTCGAAGATCGCGTTGACGCCGCCGACGTGCACCTGGGCACCCGTCGCTTCCTCGACCGGCGGGATCGAGTCGTCGCGGATGCGGTCAAGCAGGTCGGTCGTGTCGACGCTCTGCGGCGAGGTCGTCGGGTAGAGCTGGAAGACGCCGACCGTTTCGTTCGGGTTGAGCGTGACGTCGGTGACCGCTTCGACGCCTTCTTCCTTCTGAAGTTCGGTGTGGAGCGTCTGCAGCGCTTCGTCATCGCCCTTTTCGGGGAGCTCGGCGGCGATCACGAAGGGGCCGTTGAAGCCCGGTCCGAAGCCTTCGGCGAGCAGGTCGTAAGCCTGGCGCGTAGTCGTCCCCTCCGGGTCGGTGCCGGCGTCGTTGGTGCCGAGGCGCAGCGAGAGGGTGGGGATGCAGAGCGCGAGCAGGAGCGCGCCCGAGAGTAGCGCCGCCGTCCACGGGCGCCGCTGGATGCGGGCGCTCCAGCGAGACCACCAGGTGCCTTCGTCGACGCTCCGTTTGCCGCGACCGAGGCCGGGGATGCGGAGCCGGTCGACACGCCGGCCGACGATCGTCAGTAGCGCCGGCAGCAGCGTCAGGGCGCTGACCATCGTGAAGAAGACCGCAAGCGCCGCCGCGACCGCCACCCCGTAGAGGAAGCTGAGGCCGAGCAGCATCATCCCCAGCAGGGCGATGATCACCGTGATCGCGGCAAAAAGAACGGCGCGGCCGGCGGTGTCGATCGCGGCGATCGCCGCCTCGCGCGGCTCGTATCCCTCGGTTAGCCCGTTGCGGAAGCGGGTGAGGATGAAGAGGGCGTAGTCAACGCCGACGCCGAGCCCGATCATGAAGGCCAGCTGGGGAGCGAAATCCGCCGTGTTGAAGACGTGGGTGCCGAGGGTGATGAAGCTGATCCCGACGCCGAGCGCGAAGAGGGCGGTGATGATCGGCAGCCCCATCGCCACAACAGAGCCGAAGGTCAGCAGCAGGACGACGATCGCGGCGAGCAGCCCGATCGCCTCGGAGAAGCCTTCTTCTTCTTCGCCTCGGACTTCCTCGATCGGCGAGCCGCCGAGCTCGATCTGCAGCCCGTCGCTGGCGGCGGCCTGCGCGGTCTTCATCACCCGCTCGGCTTCCTCGGTGTCGAGGTCGGGGCCGGCGACGTCGAACTGGACCGTCGCGTAGGCGATCTTGCCGTCGTCGCTGACCGCCGCCGCGCCGCCGCTTTCGTAGGGACTGGCGACTTCGCTGACGTGCGGTTCCTCTTCGACTTCGGAGAAGACCTTCTCCATCTTCCGCTTCACCGCCGCCGACTCGACGCCGGAGTCCGCCTTGAAGACGATCTGCGCCGTTTCCCCCGACTGCGCCGGGAACTTTTCTTCCAGCAGATCCAGCGCTTCCTTCGAGTCGGAATCGGGAAGACTGAATTCTTCGCTGAAATCGGCGCCCACCGAACCGGAGATCGCGATCATCGCGAAAAGGGCGACAGCCCAGCTGATGATCACCGTCTTGCGGTGGCCGGTGGTCCAGGTGGCAAAGCGTCTCATTGGCGCGGGCACCGTACCAATGCGGGAGGCGGTCCGTATGGACAATCCTCACGTCGCAGCCGGGGACTAGATTCCCACTAGATGCCCGAACCCCAGATCGCCCGCTTCCGGCGGGTAATCAGCAGTGCCTACGCCTCTTTGGAGGCGCGCCGCCAGGAGGTCAACGACCTCAACGTCTTCCCGGTCGCCGACGGCGATACCGGCGACAACATGGCGATGACGCTGCGCGCCGTGATGGAAGAGCTCGACCATCTCGACGGGCAGTCGGTCGACGAGGTCGGCCGCACCGAGCTGGTCCAGGCGCTGGCGCGCGCCGCCCTGATGGGCGCCCGCGGCAACTCCGGCGTCATCCTCAGCCAGATCGTCCGCGGCGCCGCCGAGGAGCTCGCGAGCCGCCCCGGCGAGCTGATCGACCCGACCCTCGTCGCCGCCGCCTTCGCCCGCGCCGCCGACGCCGCCTACGACTCGGTCCGCGACCCGGCCGAGGGGACGATGCTGACCGTCTTCCGCGAGATGGCCCACTCGCTCTCGCGCCAGCTCGCCCACCTCGAGCAGGACAAGCAGCGCCTCGGCAGCGACGCCCCCGAAGAGGTGCAGGACGCCGTCCTCGCCGAGGTGCTCGAACGGGCGATCGAAGACGGCGAGCGCGCCGTCGCCCGCACCCCCGAGCAGCTCGAGGTCCTGCGCGAGTCCGGCGTCGTCGACGCCGGCGGCCACGGCCTGGTCCTCATCCTCGCCGGCGTCGTCGCCGCCCTGCGCGGCGACGGCGAGGAGCCCGAGGTCCAGCACTACGAGGCGCCGCGCCGCAGCCTGCCCCACCACGAGGACAGCCGCTACCGCTACTGCACCAACTTCATCGTCTCCGGCAGCGGCCTCGGAAACCGCGAGTACCTGCCGCGGTTGGAGAAGCTCGGCGACTCCGTGCTCGTCGTCGGTGACGACGTCACCCTCAAGGTCCACGTCCACACCGACGAGCCCGAGGCCGCGGTCGCGGTCTTCGACGGCGTCGGCGCGGTGACGAACCTCGACGTCGCCGACATGCGCGAGCAGATGGCCGAACGCGACGCCCGCCTCGGCGGCCGCACCGGCGTCGTCGCGGTCGCCGCCGGCGACGGGATGCTGCGCCTCTTCGGCGAGCTCGGCGCTCACGTCGTCCCCGGCGGCGAGACGCTCAACCCCTCGACCTACGAGCTCCTCGCCGGCATCCACAGCGTCGCCGCCGAGGAGGTCCTCGTTTTGCCCAGCTCCTCGAACGTGATCATGGCCGCCGAGCGCGCCTGCGAGCTCTCTGAGAAGCCGGCGCGGGTGGTGCCGGCGACATCCCAGCAGGCGAGCCTGCTGGCGCTGGTCGAGCTCGACCCCCAGGCCCCGCTGGACGAGAACGCCGAGCGACTGAAGGAGGCGCTGGACGGCCTCGGCACCGGCGGCATCGCCCCAGCCGCTCGCGACGACGCCCAGAACCGCTTCCGCAAGGGCGACGCGGTCGGCTTCGTCGACGGCGAGATCGTCGCCTGGGGCGGCGCCGGCTCGACCCTGACCCAGACGCTTCAGCATCTCGCCGAGGGGGCGGAGATCGTCACCGTGATCGCCGGCGAGGGAGCGCCGATCTCCCTTGGGGAGCTCGACACCCACGTCCCCGACGGAGTCGAGATTGAGACCCACGAGGGGGGACAGCCGAGCTGGTGGTGGCTGCTGGCCGCCCAGTAGTGCGGTCCTTTGCCGGCGGCCGCGAGCTGGGGCGCGGCGACCTGCTCGACGCCCCCGTCCACTGGCCCCGGCCGAGTGTGCTTGAGCAGGGCCTGGGAGCACTGAAGGGAGTCGGCCCCAAGACCGCCGAAGCGGCTGCAGAGGCCGGCATCCGCACCGTCGGCGACCTCCTGTTCCACGTTCCGAGGCGCCACCGCGACTTGCGCGTCCGCAAGCTGGGCGACCTGCAGGCGGGGGAGACCGCCACTGTCCTCGTCGAGGTCCAAGGATCCCAACCCCGCCCCTTCCGCAAAGGCCGCTTGCGGATGGTCTCGGTCAAAGTCGGAGACGAGACCGGGCATGTGCGCGCGACCTGGTTCAACCAACCTTGGGTGGCGTCGAAGCTGGTGCCTGGGACGGAGCTGCTGCTGACCGGGAAATACAGCGGGAAAGGGTTTGCGGTTCGGGAATGGGAGCTGACGAGCTCTGGCCCGCGGGTCCTGTCGGAGGGTGAGGGGGGCGCTGCGGGCGGGGGCGTCCTCGACCCCCCTCACCCTCCGCCACCCGCGGGAGAGGCGGGGTTGATGCCCGTCCATGCTGCGACCGAGGATTTGCGTCCGCAGAAGATCCGCGAATGGGTCGAGCAGGCAGTGGGGTGGGCTCCGAACGCGATCGAGGGGCTGCCGTCGGAGATGCGGGCGCGAAGAGGTTTGGCGGGAGTGGGAGACGCGATCAGCGCTGTGCAGCTTCCGGAGTCGATTGACGAAGTCGAGGAAGCCCGCAAGCGTCTCGGCTTCGAAGAGCTGTTCCTGCACCAGGCGCTGCTCGCGACCCGCAAGCGCACCCATCGCACCGCGCGGCCGGCGCCGCGCTTCGGCAAGCCCGGCGACCTCGTCGCCCGCTGGCTCGACTCGCTGCCTTTCGAGCCGACGGGGGATCAGCTGAAGGCGTTTGACGAGATCGAGGTCGATCTCGACTCAGGGGAGCCGATGCAGCGGCTGCTGATGGGTGAGGTCGGCTCCGGGAAGACCGTCGTGGCTGTCTATTCAGTGCTGCGGGCGCTCGAAGCCGGCTATCAGGCAGCGCTGATGGCGCCGACCGAGACGCTCGCAGAGCAGCACGCGATCACCCTCGGCAAGCTGCTCGCGGCAGAGGCGACGCCGTTCGCGCTGCTGACCGGGTCGACGCCCGCGCCCCGCCGCCGCGAAGCCCTCGACCGTCTCGCCAGCAACGAGCTCGGCCTCCTCGTCGGGACCCATGCGCTGATCGAGCCGACTGTCCGCTTCGCCCGCCTTGGGCTCGTCGTCGTCGACGAGCAGCACCGCTTCGGCGTCTCCCAGCGCCGCGCCCTCGACGAGAAGGGGGTGGAGGGGATGGCCCCGCACGTCCTCCATATGACCGCGACCCCGATCCCGCGCACCTTGTCTCTGACCGCCTACGGCGACCTCGACACGACGACTCTTCACGAGCTGCCGGCGGGACGGCAGCCGATCACGACGCAGCTGGTCGAGGAGCACCAGCGCGGCGAAGCCTTCGAGTTCCTGCGCCGCCGCCTGCGCGAGGGACGCCAGGCCTTCGTCGTCTGCCCGCTGGTCTCCGAGTCCGAGAAACAGCCGGGCAAAGCGGCCGAGGTCGAGGCCGAGCGGTTGCGCAAGGGCGAGCTGCGCGAGTTTCGCGTCGGCCTCCTGCACGGGCAGATGCACTCGGCGCAGAAGGCCGAGGCGATGGCCGCCTTCGCCGCACGGGAAACCGATGTGCTCGTCTCGACGACGGTGATCGAGGTCGGGATCGACGTCGCCAACGCGACGGTGATGATCATTGAGGGCGCTGAGCGCTTCGGCGTCTCGCAGCTGCACCAGCTGCGCGGCCGCGTTGGCCGCGGCGAGCATCCGAGCCAGTGCTTGCTCTTCGCCGAAGAGACGGGGGAGATGGCGCGGCGGCGACTTGAGGCGGTGGTCGGCAGCGGCGACGGCTTCAAACTCGCGGAGGTTGACCTGGAACTGCGCGGCGAAGGGGAGATCCTCGGCACCCGCCAGAGCGGCCTGCCGCGGTTCGCGGTCGCGAGCCTGCCCGAGGACGGGCCGCAACTGCTCGAAGCCCAACGCGAAGTCCTGGCGCTCCTGCGCGAGCACGGCTCCCTTTCCGCGCCCGCCCTCGGCCCGCTGCTCGACGCCGCCCATCGTCGCTTCGGAACCGGCGCGGCTGATCCAATCCCCCTATGAGCGGAGCTGGCAAGAGATGAGAGTCATCGCCGGAGATCTCAAAGGCCAGCGCCTCGTCGCCCCCAAGGGCTGGAAGGTGCGGCCGACCTCCGACCGCGTCCGCGAGGCGGTCTTCTCGATCCTCGGCGAGCGGGTGCGGGACGCCCTCGTCCTCGACCTCTACTGCGGCACCGGCGCCCTCGCGATCGAGGCTCTGTCACGCGGCGCCGGGCGTGCCGTCCTCGTCGACCGCGACACCCGTCCCGCCCTCGGAAACGTCCAGCGCCTCGGCCTCGACGAGCGGGTCGAGCTGGTCCGCGCCGACGCCGGCCGCTGGATGGGAGAGGTTTCGTCTGCCTCCTTTGCGGGGAAATTCGACCTCGTCTTTGTAGACGCCCCGTATAAACTCGCCGACCGCGTGGCCCAGGATCTCGATACCCACCTGCCGAAGCTGCTTGCTGCAGACGGCCGCGCCGTGGTCGAGAGCGGCGCCCGCCGGCCGCTGAAGATCACCTCGCTGGAGCCGCTGCGCCAGCGTCGCTACGGCGCTGCCGACGTCACCGTCTACGGAGTTGCGCAGTGAGCGAGAAGAACGGAACGGTCGTCTGCCCGGGCAGCTACGACCCGGTCACCAACGGCCACATCGACATCATCACCCGCACCTCCAACGTCTTCGACCGCGTCGTCGTCGGCGTCGTCAATAACCCGGTGCGCAAGCAGAAGACGCCGTTCACCGCCGAAGAGCGCAAGGCCTTTATCGAGGAGGCGACCGCCGACCTCGCCAACGTCGAGGTGCAGATCTTCGCCAACCTCCTGGTCGAGTTCGCCCGCGAAAACGGCGCCAAGGCGATCGTCAAGGGGCTGCGGGCGATCTCGGACTTCGAGTACGAGTTCGAGATGGCGCAACTGAACCGCAAGCTCGACCCGGGGATCGAGAGCATCTACGTGATCGCCTCGCCCCACTACAGCTTCCTCTCGTCCACCGGAGTAAAGGAGATGGCGACCTTCGGCGGCAACGTTTCTGACCTCGTTCCGGACGCCGTCGCGGCCGCGCTGGGTGACCGCCTGAACGACAGGTAGGCTGTCCGAACCAGTCCGTCCGCATGGGCGCCGCCTTGCAAAAAAACGCTCTTTGAAACGCTCAGCCCCTAAAACCCCCGCATACACGTAGGCTTACGACTCTTCATATGGACGTACTGGTCCTCATAGACAAGCTCGATGACGTAGTTCACAACGCCCGTCCGGTTCCCCTGACGGATCAGGTGCGCGTGGATCGGGAGGAGATTTACGACCTCCTCGATCAGATGCGCGCGACGATCCCCGAGGAGATCAAGCAGGCGCGGTGGATCGTCAAGGAGCGCCAGGAGATGCTGGCCGAGGCCAAACGCGAGGCCGAGCGCATCGTCCGCGAGGCGCGCGAGCAGCAGGCCCGCCTGATCTCCGACGAGGAGGTCACCAAGCAGGCCGAGCGCGCTGCCGACGAGATCGTCGAGGACGCCCGCACGCGCGAGCGCGAAATCCGCCTCGGCGCCGAGGACTACGCCGACGAGATCCTCAACACCCTCGAAGTGAACCTGCAGAAGTTCCTCGCCGCCGTCCAGCGCGGCCGCGACCGCCTCGCCGGCCGCGACGAGGAACAGCCGCAGCCCGAGCTCGACCAGCAGCCGTAGCGGCTACTCGAGTTTCAGGTCTTTGAGCGCCGACCAGCGAGGGTCGGTTGCTTCCTCGTGCTCGTGCGGGTTGTCGTTGAGGGACTCCCCGCAGACCGGGCAGAGGCCAGCGCAATCGTCGCGGCAGAGAATCCGGGTCGGGAGGGCGAGGATCGTCGCGTCGTGGGCCCAGCGGCCGATGTCGAGCTCGTCGTCGTCGACGTAGGGGCTGCGCAGTTCTGGGTCGTCCGTCCCGGCCTGCTCGATCTCCCGCGCCTCGACCTCGAGGTCGAGCTGGCCCGGCTCGAGGCAGCGCATGCACGGTCCCTCGAGATGGACCGGGAAGTTGAGGCGGAAGGCGAAGCCGTTGCTGGGACGGGAGACCTCGAGCCGCACGGTCGGCGCCCAAGGCTCGGGCTTGTAGGTCTGGCCGGCGAGCTCAAAGGGCTCCAGCGCGACCGGAACTTCGATCCGCTTGCCCTCACCGTGGGCAAGGGTCAGTCGGGAAAGGTCGATGATCGTCTGCGGCGCCTGTGACATGCTCCCGACGAGGTTACGTAATGGGTCAATTCGACTGGAAGCCAGACACCTACTCAGAGCTGATCCGCTCCGAGGTCCCCCGCTACGACGAGCTGCAAGAGCAGGCGATCGCGGCGATCCCGTTCCCGCCCGAGCGCGTGCTGGAGCTGGGGATGGGGACGGGCGAAACGACGCGCCGGCTGATCGAGGCCTATCCGGACTCCTGGGTGATCGGGCTCGACTCCAGCGCCGACATGGTCTTCCGGGCGCGGGAGAACTACGACGACGTCCAGCTGGCGCGAATCGAGGACCCGCTGCCGGAGGGGCCCTGGGACCTCGTGATCGGCGTCCTCTCGATCCACCACCTGCGCTCCGACGCGAAGAAGAACCTCTTCCGCCAGGTCCGCGAGCAGGCCCGCGCCTTCGTCATCGGCGACGTCGTCAAGGCCGACATCCAAGTCGCCCCGATCGACCCCGCCTACGACTTCCCGGAGACGGCGGCGGACCTCGCCGAGTGGTGCGGGGGAGAGGTGACCTGGGAGGCGGACGATCTCGCTGTGGTGCGGGCGACGTACTGAAACGCCTGCACCCGCTACCATCCCGCGACCGATGGCCGTCCCGAAGAAGAGAACTTCCAGCGCCCGCCGCGACAAGCGCCGCGCCCAGCACAAGGCCGGGAAGCCGAACCTGAACAGCTGCCCGCGCTGCCACAGCCCGCGGCTGCCGCATCGCGTCTGCCCGACCTGCGGCACCTACGCCGGGCGCGAGGTCGTCGCCCAGCGGATCGCCGACCCGACGGCGCCCCACACCCACGAGTAACCGTGGCGCAGGACCGCCCGGTGACCGTGGCCCTCGACGGCTACGGGGCTGAGCAGGGCTTTGACGTGCTCGCGCAGGGCGCCCGTCTGGCCGCGGCCGACGGGATCGGCGTCCGCGTCTTCGGGCCGCGGCGCGCGCTCGGGCTCGACGGCGTCGAGGGGATCGAGGTCGTCGACACCGCTGAGCGCATCGGCAACGACGAGGACCCCGTGCCCGCCGTGCGGGCGAAAAAGGAAGCCTCCGTCGTCCGCGCGGCCCGCGAGGTGTCGAACGGCGACGCCGACGCGCTGGTCAGCTGCGGCTCGACCGGGGCGACGATGGCGGCTGCGACCTTCGGCCTGCGCCGCCTCAAGGGCGTGCAGCGGCCAGCGCTCGCCGTCCAGCTGCCGGTCCCGGGCAAACCCGTCCTCTTCCTCGACGTCGGCGCCAACGTCGACGTCCGCGCCCAGCACCTCGTTCAGTTCGCCTTCCTCGGCGCTGCTTTCAGCGACGCCGTTTTGGAGGTCGGAAATCCGAGCGTCGGCCTGCTCACTGTCGGAGAGGAGTCCGGCAAGGGGCGTGAGGAGGTCGTCGAGGCGCACCGCCTGCTCAGCGAGGCGCCTGGGATCAACTTCGCCGGGAACGTCGAGGGACGAGATTTACCGGCCGCGGTGACCGACGTCGTCGTCACCGACGGCTTCACCGGCAACGTCGCGCTGAAGCTGCTGGAGGGGACCGCCAAGACCGTCGCCGCGGCGGTCGGTGACGCCGCCCGCTCCAACCCGCTCGCCGCCGCCGGCGGGCTGTTGCTGAAACCATCCCTGAACGGGCTGCGTCGCGAGCTCCACCCGGACTCGACCGGCGGCGCGATCCTGCTCGGCCTGCGCGGCATCGCCGTCGTCGGCCACGGCAGCTCCGGCGCTGAGGGGATCGCCAACGCCGTCCGCCTCGCCGCCCGCTGCGCCGAGGTCGACGCCGTCGGCCGCACGGCCGCTCTGCTGGCCGAGGGCGGCGCCGGCCGTGCCGCTCTCGCTGCCGAGGGGGACGCCGGATCTCCGTGATAAACAAGGCGGGAAGATGAACCGCGACGACGTCCTCACCCTGGTCCGCGAGCACCTCGCCGAGGAGCTCGAAGTCGACATCTCCCGGATCGAGGAGGGAGCCCGGTTCAAGGAGGACCTCGACGCCGACTCGCTCGACCTCTACGAGCTGGTGATGGAGCTCGAGGACCGCTACGGCGTCGCCGTCTCAGAGGAGCAGGCGACCCACATCAAGACGGTCGGCGACGCGGTCGGCTTCGTGCTCGAGCACGCCCCCGCCTGAGCGGTGTCGTCCCAGCCCGACTCTCCCGTTGCAGCGCTGGCCGCGCTGATCGCCGACCTGCCCGACGACCTGCGCCGCCAGGCGCTTACCCATTCGTCTTGGACCGAGCGCCGGGTCGACTCCTTCGAGCGCCTCGCCTTCCTCGGCGATAGCGTCCTCGGCCTCGCCGTCGCGACCAGGACCTACGAGACCTTCGAGAAGCTGGCCGCGGGTGGGCTGACCAAGGTCCACAACCAGGCGGTCAGCGGCGTCTCCTGCGCCGAGGTCGGGACCCAGCTCGGGGTGCCGGCGATGCTGCGCGAGAACGAGCCCGAGGGTGTGGTCGCGGCGATCCCGGCCGAGATCCTGCTCGAAGGCGGGCGGCCGCTCCCGGAGGCGACCGAGGCCCTGATCGGCGCTTGTTACGTCGCTTTCGGCTTCGAGCCCACCGCGGCGGCGGTGGCCGACGCGTTCGAGCCGCGGATCGAGCTCGCCTCGGAGACGCGGATCGATTTCAAGTCCGCTTTGCAGGAGCTTTTGGCCCAGCGCGGCGCGCGCGTAACCTACGAGGTGATCGCGGCCACGGGTCCCCCGCACCGGCGTACATTCGAGGTGGTGGCGATTGTCGACTCCGAGCGGGTCGGGAGGGGGAAAGGGCGGAGCAAGAAGGCGGCCGAGCAGCTTGCCGCCGAGGAGGCATTGGCGCATCTTGGGGGTTAATCCAGCCGCATTCGCGTCCGAGTCGACCGGGAGCATCCGACCGATGCGAGGAGTGCGCGCGTGTATCTGAGGTCGATCTCGATGAAGGGCTTCAAGTCCTTCCCCGAGCGCACGACCCTGGAGTTCTCTCCCGGGGTCAGCGTCATCGTTGGCCCCAACGGCTCCGGCAAGAGCAACATCACCGACGCCGTCCTCTGGGCGCTCGGCGAGCAGAGCCCCGGTGCGATCCGCGGCGCCTCGATGCAGGACGTGATCTCCGCCGGCGGCAAAGGCGTCGGCCAGCGCCGCGCCGCTGAGGTCGAGGTGACGATCGACAACTCCGACGGGCGGGCGGCGACCGAGTTCTCCGAAATCGCCGTCGAGCGCCGCCTCGACCGCTCCGGCGACAGCGGCTACCGCCTGAACGGCGCCCGCTGTCGTCTCGCCGACGTCACTGACGTCCTCTCCGACACCAACCTCGGCCGCGAGATGCACTCGGTGATCAGCCAGGGGCGGGTGGAGACGATCGTTCACTCCAAGCCGCGCGAGCGGCGGCTCCTGGTCGAGGAGGCGGCCGGTCTCGGCAAGCACCGCAAACGGCGGCGCCGGGCCGAGCTGAAGCTGCGCTCAGCGCGGGACAACCTCGACCGCGCCCTCGACGTCGAGCGCGAGGCGCGGGCGCGGCTGCGGCCACTGAAGCGCCAGGCGCAGGCGGCCGAGCTGGGGGCGCGGATTGAGCGCGAGGAACTTGGACTGCGGGCGCAGCTCGTCTCCGAGGAGCTGCGTTTCGGCGCCGACCGCGCGGAAGCGGCCGAAAAGGCGGCGGCGAAGGCGCGCGGCCTGCGCGGCAAGCTTGAGGAGCAACTGGCCGAGGTGGCGAAACGACGCGCCGCGGCTGAGGAGCGCTTCGCCGCCCGCGACCGCGAGCGCACCCAGGCCTGGGGTCTACTGACGAAGCTGCGCGGCGAGCAGGAGAAGGTTGCTGTTCGGGTCGCCAACCTCTCCAGCCGCGAGGCGGAGCTGGAGGCATGGCTGGAGCGGCTGCGGACGGAGCTGGGCCCGCTGACGCTTGACGTCGGCGACGGAGCCGCGCCGGGCGAGCGAGCGCAGAAGCTGGAAGAGGAGCTGGGGGAGATCGAGGCCGGGCTGCGCAGCGCCGGCGAGGGCTTCGACGTCGCCCGCTCGGCCGACGCCGCCGAGTCCGCCCGCGAGGCGGCGCTGGGTGACGTTCGCGCCGGCGCCGAGCGCGCCTCCCGCCACGCCCGCCGCGCCGAGGGCCTGCTCGGCGAGCGCCACCGCGAGGCGCTGCGCGCGCGCCTCACCGCCGGCGAGCAGTTGCTGGAGGACGTCCGCGCCGCCCGCGCCGCCGCCGAGGCGGTCGGGGCGGCGATCCGGGCCAGGGTCGACGGGATCGAGCGCAAGGTCGTCGGCGGCCAGGATGACGGCGACGAGATCGCCGAAACGCTGCGCGCCTGCTCCCAGCAGGAGTTTGAGCTGCAGACGCAGATGAAGGAGACCTCGGACGAGCTAACCCGGGCCGAGGTCGAGGCAGCCCACCTCGGCGACCGCCGGGCCGAGGCCGCGCGTGAGCTCGCCGCGATCGCCGAGAAGCTGGGGGAGGAGATCCCGCCCGCCGAGGAGGCGCTGAGCGACGAGGCGCGAGCCGATATCGACCGCCGACTTGAACGGCTTGACCGCCGGCGCGCCCAGATCGGTCCGGTCAACCCGCTGGCCGAGCAGGAGTACGAGGAGGCGCGCGAGCACGTCGAGGCGCTGCAGGCCCAGCGCGAGGACATCGAGCGCTCGATGCGGGAGCTCGAGTCGCTGATCCGCGATATCGACGAGGAGATCGAGCGCGCCTTCGAGGAGACCTTCGAGGCGACCGCCAAGAACTTCGAAGAGATGGTCGAGCACCTCTTCCCGGGCGGCCGCGGCCGCCTGCGCCGGGTCAGCCTGCGGCCGGTCCGCGACGACGAGCGCCCCGCCGGTGAGCAGGAGGCTCCTACCGACGCCGAGCCCGAGCCCGAAGAGGAGGAAGAGCAGCGCGACGAGCAGGGGGTCGAGATTGAGGTCACCCCGGCCGGCAAGTCGACGCGGAAACTGCAGCTGCTCTCAGGCGGTGAGAAGTCCCTCGTCGCCCTCGCCTTCGTCTTCGCCGTTTTCCTCGCCCGGCCCTGCCCCTTCTACATCCTCGACGAGGTCGAGGCCGCCCTCGACGACGCCAACATAGACCGCTTCCTGCAGCTGATCCGGCGCTTCTCCGACCGCGCGCAGTTCGTCATCGTCACCCACCAGAAACGGACGATGGACGCCGCCGACGTCCTCTACGGCGTCAGCATGGGCGGCGACGGCGTCACCAAGATCGTCTCCAAGCGACTACCGCGGGACGTCGCTGCCGCAGAGGACGACGAGGACGAGGGCCAGGCGCCCGGTCTTTCTGCGGTCGCCTAGCCGGCGCCGCTCCCGGGTACCGTTTCGCCAATGGCTACGAGCTGGCAGGAGATCGTTGACTTAGGGGCGCGGCAGCCGGGAGGGGTTGTTGCAGTCGAGGAGGAGGCGCCCGAGCAGCGTCGGGGAGTCTTCCGGAAACTGCGTGAGAGCCTTTCGAAAAGTCGCCAGGCGCTGACCGAGGAGATCTCGGCCAGCCTCTTCGACAAGATCGATGACGAGACCTGGGAGCTGCTCGAGGAGGCGCTTATCCTCGCCGACGTCGGCGCCCCGACCACCGCCGCGGTGGTCGAGAAGCTCGAGCAGGAGGTTGAGTCCGGGGCGGTGCCGATGGACGGGGTCGCGGTCCGCGACCGCCTGATCGAGATCCTCGCCGAGGTCGCCTCGACCGGCCGGGCGCCGATGGACCTCAGCGCCGAGCCGGCGATCCTGATGATGGTCGGCGTCAACGGCACCGGCAAGACGACGACGATCGGCAAGATCGCCTGGCATCTGAGCAAGGAAATGGGCCTCAGCGTCGTCATGGCCGCCGCCGACACCTACCGCGCCGCCGCCGCCGAGCAGCTGGAAACCTGGGCCGAGCGCGCCGGCGCCGAGCTCGTCCGCGGCGAAGAGGGCTCCGATCCCGGGGCCGTCGCCTACGACGCGATCAACGCCGCCCGCGCCCGCGGCGCCGACGTCGTCATCGTCGACACCGCCGGCCGCCTCCACACCCAGACCAACCTGATGGAGGAGCTGGCGAAGGTCCGCCGCGTGATCCAGAAGCAGATCCCCGAGGCGCCGCACGAGACCCTGATCTCGATCGACGCCACCACCGGCCAAAACGGCCTGCGGCAGGCGAAGATCTTCTCCGAGGCGGTCGACGTCGACGGCGTCGTCCTCACCAAGCTCGACGGCACCGCCCGCGGCGGCATCGCCCTCGCGATCGCCTCCGACCTCAACATCCCGGTGAAGCTGATCGGCGTCGGCGAGACCCTTGAGGACCTGCGCCCATTCGACCCGGGCGACTACGCGAAAGCGCTGCTGGCCGAGTAGGCCCGCCCCGACTCTTTAAGCTGCTCGGACATGTTCGACCAGCTCTCAGAGCGCCTCCAATCGACCCTCTCCGAGGTCCGCTCGCGCGGGAAACTGAGCGAGTCCGATGTCGATTCGGCGATGCGCGAGATCCGCCTGGCGCTGCTCGAGGCCGACGTCAACTTCAAGGTCGTCAAAGCCTTTACGAAAACGCTGAAAGAGCGCTGCCTGGGCGAGGACGTGATGTCGAGCCTCGATCCCGGCCAGCAGGTGGTGAAGATCGTCAACGAGGAGCTGGCCTCGCTGATGGGCGGCACCGGCTCGGAGCTGGCGATGGCGACGAGCGGCCCGACCGTGATCCTGATGGCGGGCCTGCAGGGTTCCGGTAAGACGACCGCCTGCGCCAAGCTCGCCCAGTTCTTCAAGAAGGAAGGCAAAGACGTTGCCCTCGCCGCCTGCGACGTCTACCGCCCGGCCGCGGTCGAGCAGCTGGTGACGATGGGCGGCCGCGCCGGCGCCCACGTCTACGAGCGCGGGACGGACGCCGACCCGGTGGACATCGCCTCCTGGGCCCTCGCCGAGGCCCAGTCCGAGCGCCGCGACGTCCTCATCATCGACACCGCCGGCCGCCTCCACATCGACCAGGACCTGATGGCCGAGCTGGCCAAGATCCGCAAGCAGACCCGCCCCCACGACGTCCTCCTCGTCGTCGACGCGATGACCGGCCAGGACGCGGTTGGGGTCGCCGAATCCTTCGCCGAGGTGGCCGAGTTCGACGGCGTCGTGATGACCAAGCTCGACGGCGACGCCCGCGGCGGCGCCGCGCTCTCGGTCAAAGCCGTGACCGGCAAGCCGATCCTCTTCGCCTCGACCGGCGAGAAGATCGAGGACTTCGACAAGTTCCACCCCGACCGCATGGCGCAGCGGATCCTCGGCATGGGCGACGTCCTCAGCCTGATCGAGAAAGCCGAGCAGCAGGTCGACGAGAAGGAAGCCGAAGAGCTTCAGGAGAAAATGCGGAAGGACCAGTTCACGCTGGACGACATGCTCACGCAGATGAAGCAGGTCCGCAAAATGGGTCCCTTGAGCGGGATCATCGGGATGCTCCCCGGGATGGGGGCGATGAAGCAGCTGAAGAACGCCGACGTCGACGAGAAAGAGCTCGACCGCGTCGAGGCAATCATCCTCTCGATGACCCCCCGCGAGCGGGCGAATCCGGGGATCATCAACGGCTCCCGGCGCAAAAGGATCGCCAACGGCTCTGGCACCAAAGTGCAGAACGTCAACAACCTGGTCAAGCAGTTCGACCAGATGCGGGTGTTGATGAAATCGATGGCGAACGGGCGGATGCCGACGCCGCAGCAGATGGCCCAATTGGCCGGCGGAAACCAGCGCGCGCCGCGTCCGAAGATGCGAAGACGCTAATCTGCCCGACCCTATGGCAGTCCGAATCAGACTTAGACGCGTGGGTTCCAAGAAGAACCCGATCTGGCGCATCGTCGTCGCCGACAAACGCTCACCGCGTGATGGGCGCACGATCGAGACGATCGGCCAGTACAACCCGCAGACCGAGCCCTCGACGATCAACATCGACGAGGAGCGCGCGCGCCACTGGCTTGAGCACGGGGCCCAGCCGTCAGAGACGGTGGCCACCCTGCTGCGGACCAAGGGCATCAAAGCCACCGGCAGCTAGCCGGCTGCGTCGATGACCGAGCTGCTCGAGTTTCTCGTCAAGGCCCTCGTCGAGGACCCAGAGGCGGTCGTGGTCGAGGAGCTCGAAGAGGACGGCGACCTCGTCTATGAGATCTCGGTGGCAGAGGGTGACCTCGGCCGCGTGATCGGCAAAGGCGGCAGGATCGCGAACGCGATCCGGACGATCGCCAAGGCGGCCGCGGTGCGGATCGACCGCCGCGTCATCGTCGACATCCTCGATTGAGACTCGACGTCTTCACCCTCTTTCCGGAGGCGTTCGACTGGTTCCAGACGCAGCGCTCGGTCCAGAACGCGCTCCGTGAAGGCAACGAGTTCCGCCTCTTCAACTACCGCGACTCGACCCCGCTGACCGCCGGGCAGGTCGACGATTCGCCCTACGGCGGCGGCGCCGGGATGGTTCTGCGGGTCGATGTCGTTGACGCGGCGCTGCAGGCGGCCTACGGCGAAGGCCCGCGGCCGAAGATCGTCCTCCTCTCGCCGACCGGGCCGCTGCTCGACGACCCGATCGCCGACGAGCTCGTCGCCGAGCCCCACGTCGCCCTGCTCTGCGGCCGCTACGAGGGCTTCGACGACCGCGTCCACCAGCACCTCGCCGACGGCGAGATCTCGATCGGCCGCTACGTCCTCGCCGGCGGCGAGCTGCCGGCGATGGTCGTCGCCGACGTCCTCATGCGCAAGCTGCCGGGTGCGCTCGGGCACGAGGACTCGGCCGTCGAGGAGTCCTTCAGCCACGCGCTCGAGGGCATGCCCGAGTACCCGCACTTCACCCGCCCACCCAGCTACCGCGGGTGGGACGTTCCCGAGATCCTGCTCTCCGGCGACCACGAGAAGGTGCGGCAGTGGCGGCTGGAGCAGAGCAGGCTTCGCGCCGAGCAGTTCGAAAAAGACGCGGAGTAGCTACCATTCCGCGACCGCGCGGTTCCCGCACCTGGGTCCCGGCGGTTTTTTCTCGCACCGATCCTTCCTATGAGCTCCGTAATCGACAGCATCGAGCGCGCCCAGCTAAGGCAGGGGCTGCCCAACTTCGCCCCTGGCGATCGTGTCCGCGTCCATTTCCAGGTGATCGAGGGCAACCGCAAACGGACCCAGGTCTTCGAGGGCGTCGTCCTCCGTCGCCAGGGTTCCGGCGTGCGCGAGACCTTCACCGTCCGCAAGCAGTCCTTCGGTGTCGGAGTCGAGCGGACGTTCCCGCTGCACTCGCCGAAGATCGAGAAACTTGAGGTCGCAGCGCGTGGTGCGGTGCGACGGGCGAAGCTCTACTACCTTCGCGGTCGGATCGGCAAGGCCGCGCGCGTCGCCGAGCGGCGCTGGGGAATCGACGACGACGTCGTCTCGGTCGCCGGAGCCGCCGATGGCGAGTCCACCGCGGTAGACGCCGAGGGCGTCAGCCAGGAGGAGGTCGTCCCGGTGGAGACCGAGGAGACTCAGGCCGAGCAAACCGACGAGGCACCGGCTGAGGAGACTCAGGCCGAGCAAACCGACGAGGCACCGGCTGCAGAGGCCGAGGAGGCACCGGCTGCAGAGGCCGAGGAGGCCCCCGCGGAGCCGGAGGCCGAAGCTGAGACTGAGACTGTGGCGGAGACGGACGCGGATGCGTCCGAGGCTGGGGAGACCGAGGACACTGCAGCGCCCGAGGATGCCGAGGACGAGGAGCCGTCAGGCGACGGCGACTCCGACGAGGACTCGAAAGCCTGAAACGCCTGATCCCGAAGCCGGAATCGAAAGGCGGCGGGCTCCTCGAGTTGGTCGTCATAGTCGCGCTTGCCCTGGGGCTGGCGCTGGCGATCCAAGCCTGGGTCGTGAAGCCGTACCAAATCCCTTCGGAATCGATGGAGCCGACCCTCGACGTCGGTCAGCGGGTCCTCGTCAACCGCTTCCTCTACCACTTCCAGGACCCGGAGATCGATGATGTTGTCGTCTTCCATCCGCCTGCCGGTGCGGACGGTGGGTCTCAGTGCGGGGTCCCCGGCGGTGTCCCGGAAAACGGAGAACCCTGTCCGGAGGCGACCCCCGAGCGCTCCGATCAGAACTTCATCAAGCGGATCGTCGCCGGCCCTGGCGACACGCTGTCGGTTAAAAACGGCCACCCCGTGGTCAACGGCGTCGAAGTCAAAGACGAGCCGTTCATCAACCCCTGCGGCAGTGCTCCCGCCTGCAATTTGCCGAAGGAGATCACGATCCCGCCCGACCATTACTTCATGATGGGCGACAACCGTGGGGCAAGCGACGACAGCCGCTTCTGGGGACCCGTCCCCCGAGACTGGATCATCGGTGAGGCCTTTGCCACCTACTGGCCCCCGAACCGCATCGGCGGACTCTAAGCCGAAGCCCGGTAAGACCCACCGCCGCCGGCTTGCCCGTAGCCGGCGCCTATTCGCCTTCGATCGCGGGCTGCAGAGCCGTTTCGTTGCCGGCGCCGACGAGGCCGGGCGCGGTTGCCTGGCCGGGCCGCTCGTCGCCGCCGCGGTCCTCTTCGACTACGAGACGCTCTCGCACTCCGACCGCCGGGCGCTCAGCGGCCTGCATGACTCCAAGCAGATGACCGAGGAGCGGCGGCTGGAGATGTACCCGTGTGTGCTGCGGGCGGCGGAGCGGGTCAGCGTCGTCATCCGTAGCGCTCCAGGGATCGACCGCCGCGGTCTCCATGTCACCAACATCGAAGCGCTCTCCCAGGCGCTGGAGCGGCTGGGACCGGGGGAGGAGGCGACCTGTCTCGTCGACGGCTTCCGCCTCCACGCCTGCCCCGTCCCGCACCGGCGGGTGGTCAAAGGGGATGCGACGAGCGCCGCGATCGCCGCGGCTTCCGTCATCGCCAAGGTCACCCGCGACCGCTACATGCGCGACGTCGCACCCCGCCACCCGGGCTGGGGCTTCGAGGAACACGTCGGGTACTCGACCCCCGAGCACCGGCAGGCGATCGAGGAAATCGGGATCTCGCCGCTGCACCGGCGCTCGTTCCAGAGCGTCGCGTATAGCCAGCTCGAGCTCGGCTAGAAGGCACCCTTGACGTGCTCGATATCGAGCGCGTTGCCGTCGCGGTCGAGGGTGACGCCGACGGCGTCGCAGCGGATGTCGTCGTAGCGCGGCTGGTCTCGGCGTTCTGAGATCCAGGCGGTGGCGAGGCGGCGGACCTTGCGCTGCTTGCGGAAGTCGATCGAGCAGATCGGCCGCTCGGGACCGTAGTCAGTGTTGATGCGGGCCCCCTTGACCTCGATGAAGACGAGGACGTTGCCGTCGCGGGCGACGATGTCGAGCTCGCCGTAGCGGGTGCGGGCGTTGCGCTCGACGATCTCCCAATCTTCGGCGGCGAGATGGGCGGCAACGAGGTCCTCGGCAATCTGGCCGGTGCGGCGTCTGGCGTGGGTCATGGAGGCCTAAGGGCCCGGAAGTCACAAGTTCGCCCCCTTCCCCGTGCGAAGGATTTTCTCTTGTGGACCATCTGTCAGTGGACGCCTCCTAGCGTCCCCTCCGTGCTCGCAACCGCCCGCACCTTCACCCTCGACGGCATCTCCGCCCGCCCCGTGCGGGTCGAGGTCGACGTCCACCGAGGCCTGCCGAACTTCACGATCGTCGGCCTGCCCGATGCCGCCGTGCGCGAGGCGCGCGAGCGGGTGCGGGCGGCGATCGTCAACTGCGGCTTCGAGTTCCCGCTGCGGCGGATCGTCGTCAACCTGGCGCCCGCCAGCCTGCGCAAGGCAGGTCCGGGGATGGACCTGGCGATCGCGGCGGCGTTGCTCAGCGCCTCCGAGCAGCTGGAGTGGGAGGGGTTGGCGAAGGTAGCCTTGGTCGGCGAGCTTGCCCTGGACGGCTCGACCAGGCCGATCCACGGCGCCCTGGCGATGGCCGAGCAGGCGCGGGAGAGTGGGGCGGAGGCGATCGTCCTGCCGGCGGAGAACGGCAGCGAGGCGGCCCTGGCCGAGGGCATCGGGGTGGTGCCGGTCGAGGCGCTGGGCCAGCTGTTGAGTCTGGCCGCCGGCGATTGGAGCCCGCCGCGGCCGGGGCCGCTGCCGCTGTTGCCGAGCGTCCCCCCCGGCGCTCCGGACCTCGCCGACCTGCGCGGCCAGCCGCACCTGCGCCACGCGCTCGAGGTTGCGGCGGCCGGCGGCCACAGCCTGCTGATGGTCGGGCCGCCTGGGGCCGGGAAGTCGCTCGCCGCCGGCCGGTTGCCCTCGATCCTGCCGCCGTTGTCGGCGGCGGAGGCGCTCGAGGTGGCACGGATCGCCAGTGCCTGCGGTCGTCTCGGCCCCGGCTTGCCGGGTGGGCGCCCTTTCCGCGCCCCCCACCACACGATCAGCGCCGCCGGGCTGGTCGGCGGCGGGCAGCCGATCAGGGCCGGTGAGGTGACTCTGGCCCATCGAGGAGTTCTTTTTCTCGACGAGCTCTGCGAGTTCAGGCGCGATGCACTGGAGGCACTGCGGGCGCCTCTGGAGAGCGGCGAGGTCTCAATCGCCCGGGTGGGAGGTCAGCGCAGCCTCCCCTGTCGGTTCATGCTGGTGGCCGCATCGAACCCTTGCCCCTGCGGCCGCGGTGAAGCCGACCCTGACTGCACCTGCACCCCGTATGAGGTGCAGCGCTACGGGGGGAAGCTAAGCGGGGCGCTCGCCGATCGGATCGACGTCCTTGCCGCGGTGCGGCAGCCGAGCGCTGCCGAGATCGGTGGCTCCCTCGGCGAGCCCTCGGCTGCGGTGAGGGAGCGGGTCTGCGCCGCCCGCGAGCGCCAGGAGCAGCGGCTTGGACCAGGAAGGTGCAACGCCGAGATGACCCCGGCGGAGGGGAGGGCCTGCCCGCTCAGCGATCAAGCCGCTGCCCTCCTGGCGGACCTATACGCGCGTCAGCGGCTCAGCGGCCGGGCGCACGACCGGGCGCTGCGGCTGGCGCAGACGCTCACCGACCTGGCGGGCGCGAGCGAAATCGGAGAAGAGCAGATGGCGCAGGCCCTGCAGATGCGAAGGAGGGACCATGGTTGAGTTGAGTGCATGCCCGGAGTGCCTGCGGCGCTCGTGGCTGCTGGCCGCGTTAGGGCCCTACGTGGAGCGAATCGCCACCGGCGAGGTGGGTTCTCGCTCGCCGGAACTGCTGCGCCTCTCGAACGAGGATCTGGTCGAGGCGGCGGCGCCGAAGGTCGCCGGGCAACTGCTGGCCCGGGTTGAGGCGCTGAGCGAGACGCGGTTGAACGAAGAGCTGCTGCTCGCCGACTGCTGGGCCTGCTGCCGCCACGGCCAGCTCTACCCGCAAGGGCTGCGGGACGCCGAGGACGCGCCCTGGGCGTTGATCGGCCGCGGCGACCCTGGCCTGCTCGACGGCCTGGAGCCGCACGGGGCGGTAACGATCGTCGGCGCCCGTCGCGCCACGTCTTACGGGCGCGAGATCTCCCGCGAGCTGGGACGGGAGCTGGCCCGGGCGGGCATGGTGGTCGTCAGCGGGATGGCCTTTGGGATCGACGGCTGCGCCCACCGCGGTGCCCTCGACGGCGGCCGCACGATCGCCGTCCTCGGCTGCGGCCCAGACATCGCCTACCCGGCCAGCCACCGGGGCCTCTGGCGGCAGATCTCCGAATCAGGCGTGGTCCTCTCGGAGCTGCCGCCCGGGGCGCCGCCGTGGAAGTGGACCTTCCCGGCCCGCAACCGGATCATGGCCGCCCTCGCCGGGATGACCGTCGTCGTCGAGGCCGCCACCCGCTCCGGCTCCCTGATCACGATGGACCTCGCCGCCGACCTGGGCCGCGACCTCGGCGCCGTCCCCGGCCCCGTCACCTCCCGCGCGTCCGCTGGCCCCAACGCCCTCCTAGCCAGCGGCGCCCACGTCATCCGCGACGCCCAGGACGTCCTCGACGCGATGCTGGGGCCCGGGCGACAACTGGAAAGCCCAGTTGCCGTCGCACCCCTGGACCCCGAGCTGCAAGCGGTCCTCAGCGCGGTGGAGGCAGGCGAGTCGACCTGCGACGCCGTCGCAACCGCAACCGGCCTCTCCGGACCCGTGGCGGCCGCCGCGCTGTCGCGACTGGAGTTATTGGGCTACCTCACCTGCTCCAGTCTCGGTGTCTACTCCCGGACGCTGACCCCCTCGGTCAGCAGGGCGTCTCTTTAGGCTCACGTGTTCATGACTCGCAACACGCCACCCACTGCCCTCTCGATCGCCGGTTCCGACTCCGGCGGCGGCGCCGGCATCCAGGCCGACCTGAAGGCGTTTGCCCGCTGCGGCGTTCACGGGATGACGGCGATCACGGCGATCACGGCCCAGAACACGGTCGGCGTTCATTTCGTCGAGTTGGTTACGCCGCAGGCGGTCTTCGCCCAGATCCTGGCGAGCGCAGAAGATATCGGAGTCGACGCGGTCAAGATCGGAATGCTCGGTTCCGCGGCGACCATCGACGCGGTCTGCGTCGGTCTCACCTATATGGGGGTCCAGCATGCGCCTGTCGTGATCGATCCGGTGATGGTCGCCGAGAGCGGCGCCATTCTTCTCAACGATGAGACCAGAAAGGCGCTCGTCGAACATCTGATTCCCGTTTGCACGGTGGTCACGCCGAATATCCCCGAGGCCCGCGTGCTGACGGGACTGGGAGAGGAGGCGAGCCAGGAGGAGCTGGCGCGGGGCGTGATGGCGCTCGGGCCGAAGGCACTCGGCCCGCACGCCCCCGGGCCGCAGGCGGTGGTGGTCACCGGTGGCCACAGTGAGGAGCTGGTCGACCTCTTCTTCGACGGCGAGCAGGTGGTCGAGATTCCCGGCGAGCGGCACCCCGATGGCGCTGCTCACGGCTCCGGCTGCACCCATTCCTCGGCGCTCGCTGCGTACCTGGCCCGGGGGGAGACGCCGCTGGAAGCGGCTCGCAAGGCTCGCATCGTCGCCTCCGAGGCAGTCGGTGCCGGGCTCCGCGACATCGGCAAGGGCCCCGGCCCCGTCAACGCACTCGGCATCGGATGATCAGATTGGCGTCCCCGGGCTCCAAACCGGGGCGCTCCCGAGCACAGGTGCCCCAGTAGATTTGCCTGCCATGAGCACTAACGGCGACTCCGCGACCAAGCTGCCCCGTCCTCGCTCGGCCACCGTCTTCGACGGACCCGACCGCGCTCATTCGCGCGCCTACATGAAGGGGATCGGGTTCGACGACGACGCGCTGAGAAGGCCGACGATCGGGATCGCCAACACTTGGACCGAGGCGATGCCCTGCAACTTCCACCTGCGGGCATTGGCCGAGCACGTGAAAGCGGGGGTGCGCGCCGCCGGCGGCACGCCGATGGAGTTCAACACTGTCGCCGTCTCCGACGGCGTGACGATGGGGACCCAGGGGATGAAGGCTTCGCTGGTCAGCCGCGAGGTGATCGCCGACTCGATCGAGCTGATGGCGCGCGGCTACCAGTTCGACGCGATCGTCGCCCTCTGCGCCTGCGACAAGACGATCCCGGGCTGCGCGATGGCACTGGCCCGCCTCGACGTGCCCTCGGTCCTCCTCTACGGCGGCTCGATCGCCCCTGGTCACTGGCACGGCCGCGACGTCACGATCCTCGACATCTTCGAGGCCATCGGCGCCCACAACGCCGGCGACATGTCCGACGAGGAACTGCACGAGCTCGAGGGCGTTGCCAGCCCCGGCGCCGGCGCCTGCGGCGGTCAGTTCACGGCCAACACGATGGCCTGCGCCTTCGAGGCGCTCGGAATCAGCGCCGGCGGCTCGGCGATGGTGCCGGCCGAAGACGACGACAAGCAGACGGTGGCGGAGAAAATCGGCGAGCTGGTGATCAACGTCCTCGTCGAGGACCTGCGGCCGAGCAAGATCATCACCCGCGAGTCGCTGGAGAATGCGATCGCCTGCGTCTGCGCTTCGGGCGGTTCGACCAATGCCGTCCTCCACATGATCGCGCTCGCCCACGAGGTGGGAGTTGAGCTGACGATGGACGACTTCGAGCGGATCTCGAGGCAGACGCCGCTTTTCGCCGACCTCAAGCCCGGTGGGCGCTTCGTCGCCACCGACCTCTACGCCGCCGGCGGTGTGCCGGTGATCCTCAAGCGGCTGGCCAAAGCCGGGATCCTTCACAGCGAGGCGATCACGGTTACCGGCAAGACGATCGGCGAAGAAGCAGCGGCAGCGACCGAGGCGCCCGACCAGGAGGTCGTGCGCCATGTCGAGAACCCGCTCAAGCCCGAAGGCGGCTTGGCGATCCTTCGCGGCAACCTCGCCCCGGAAGGCTCGGTGGTCAAGGTCGCCGGGACCGAGCGGCGCCAGCAGACCGGCCCCGCCCGCGTCTTTGAGAACGAAGAGGACTGCTTCCGCGCGGTCAAGGACCAGCAGATCAACCCCGGTGACATCGTCGTCATCCGCAACGAGGGCCCGGTCGGCGGCCCCGGGATGCGGGAGATGCTCCAGGTCACCGCAGCGATCGTCGGCGAGGGGCTGGGGGAGAGCGTGGCAATGGTCACCGACGGGCGCTTCTCCGGCGCCACCCGCGGCCTGATGATCGGCCACGTCGCCCCCGAGGCGGCCAGGGGCGGCCCGATCGCCGCGATCCGCGAGGGCGACGAGATCACCGTCGACATCGACGAGCGCAGGATCTCCGTTGACCTCTCAGATGAGGAGATCGCGAAGCGTGTCGCCGATTACAAGTCGCCGCCGTCGCCCTTCGGCCACGGCGTGATGGCGAAGTACGCCGCCACGGTCTCCTCGGCGGCAAAGGGCGCCGTTACCTAAGGAGCGATTGGTGAATTTGTGTGGCTATAGGCCCCACAACTCACCAATTGTCAACCGACTGCGGTGTCCGCGGCCGCGCGTAGGGGCTGCGCGGACTCGATGAATTCTTCGAGCAGCGGGTTAAAGCGCTGCGGGCGCTCCAGCATCGGCAGGTGGCCGGTGCGCTCGAAGAGCTCCAGGCGCGAGCGCGGGATCAGGCGGTGGTACCCGAGCGCCCCCTCGACCGGGACGATCTGGTCGTTCAGCCCCCAGACGACCATCGTCGGGATTTCGATTTCCGGCAGCCGCTCGCGCGTGTCATAGCCCCAGATCTTCGTCAGCGCCTCGGAGAAGGCGGGTGCCTGCAGCCCTGGCCGCACCTGCTCGGCGAGCAGCTCCGGCCGCAGCTTGTTGGGGTTGCGGAAGAGCCGGCCGAAGGCGATCTTGCGGCCGCGCGGCGTCGTCCAGTAGACGCGCCGGTCACCGCTGAGGAAGGGAGTCGCTGCTCTGGCGATGCGCGCCGCGGCATCAAAGGCCCGACCCTGCCACTCGGCGAAACTGATCCCGGCAGCGGAGATGAGGACGAGGCGGTCGAAGCGCTCGGGCTCCTCGATCACCGCCTCGGTCGCGATGAAGCCGCCCATCGAGTTGCCGACCAGCGCCGCCACGTTGTCGATTCCCAGCCGCTCGCAGAAGTCGTGGATGAGGCGGCCGTAGTTGGCCATCGAGATCTCCCACGAGGGCATCGGGCTGTCGCCGAAGCCGGGCAGGTCGATCGCGATCGCCCGGTGGGTGCGGCTGAAGTAGGGGAGGTTCTCGAGCCAGTTGCGCCAGCAGCCGGCGATTCCGTGGATGAAGATGATCGGCTCGCCCTCGCCGATGTCGACATAGTTGACGCCGTCGGCTCCCGGCAGGTCGACCTGGTGCAGGTGCTGGCGCCAGTCGATCTGCATCCACTCGGGCGTCGGGTCGGAGTTGCCGTAGTCGCTGCCGGGGAAGGCGGGCAGCGGTTGGCGCTCGGGCTCAGGCATAGCCCATTCTTTCCAGAACGGGAATCTCGCGGATCTGCGGCGGCTGCAGGTGGTCCCAGAGGATGCCGCGCGGACGATCGTGCTGGCGGTCGATCTCGATCACGGCGCGCGGCGTCGCAATCAGATCGCAGGGCAGGTCGTGGTCGGTGACCATCAGGTGCTGGCGCAGGATCTGGATCGGGTGGACCGTGGTCGCGACCGTGGTGTGGGTGTCGATCTTGCCGGCGTCGGTGAGAATCCCGTACTCAAGGTCGTGGTAGCCGCCGCCTTTGCCGATCCGGGCGCCGCTGAGGTTGACCGCGACCGAGCCGCTGAGGACGAAGTCGACCTCCGGCAGGTCGTCGAGGGCGACGACACGGCCGTGCTTGAGCGCGCCCTTGATCGTCGCCGCCTCTTTCATCGCCGCTTTCGAGAGACTTTTCGGCTCGAGCACGCGGAAGGGGTGCGGATCGCGCAGCCGCGGCACCGCCATGATCATCGTCTTGCCCTCTTCCAAAGCGATTCGGCGCGCGTGGGTCTGCGGCGAGTCAGGGTTGGCCTTGATCACCCGCGCCCGCTTCCAGAGTCGGTGGCCGGCGAGCTTCTCGGCCGCCAGTTTGGCCCCAGCGAAGTTCGGGATCCGCCCCTCGGCACCGGGAAAGCGCGAAACGCCCTCGCGTTCCATCGCCTTCCAGACCTCCTCGCGGACTTCGTCCTTGGTTCGCACCGCAGCGAAAGATATCCGCCCGCCCTGCCGATAAGACCGAGGCACATGCGAAATTGCAGGGAAGAGCACCGCGCGGGCCGAATCAGGCCACTGCTTAGACTTTCAACCACCGGCAAACCGACGCACTGAGGGTTACTCCAGTTCAGATGGGAACAAAGACTTCTATAGCGGCACTTATCGCCGCGCTGCTGCTGGTCCTCGTCGTCGGCGGTGCCTACGCCTACGACAGCACGCAGAAGGACGAGATCGCCGAGGGGGTGACGATCGCCGGCGTCGACGTCGGTGGTCTGAACGAATCCGAAGCCGCGGCGAAAGTCCACCGCAAGCTGTTGGCGCCCCTGAAGCACTCGCTCAAGGTCAGCTTCGACGGCGAGAATTGGGAGCTCTCCGGCGAGCAGCTGAAGATCCGCGCCGACATCGACGCCGCAATCGAGGAGGCAGTTGAAGACAGCCAGGAGGGCGGTCTGCCGGGCCGGCTCGTCCGCTACGTCAGCGGCGGCGAGGTCGAGGAAAGCATCACGCCACAGGTCGAGTACTCGGTGCCGGCTGTCAACCGCTTCGTCCGCAAGGTCGCGGAGGACATCAACCGGGAACCGAAGAACGCCGACGTCGAACCGAGCGGGGACTCACTTGAAATCGTCGCCGGCGAACCGGGGCGGAAGCTGCGCGACAACCAGCTCGAGCGGGACCTGAAGGCGGCGGTTCTGAACGCGAACGCCCCCCACACGATCAAGGCCAAGGTCCACTCGGTCGCCCCGGAAGTCACCAAACAGGAGGTCGCGGCTGAGTACCCGTCCTATTTGACCCTTGATCGCTCGACCTTCACGCTGCGCCTCTGGAAGCACCTGAAGCTAGCCAAGACCTACACGGTTGCGGTCGGGATGGAAGGCCTGGAAACGCCCGAAGGTCTCTACGAGATCCAGGAAAAGGAAGAAAACCCGGTCTGGCACGTGCCGCTTTCTGACTGGGCCGGCTCCCTGGCCGGGCAGACGATCCCGCCGGGACCGTCGAACCCGATCAAGGCGCGCTGGATGGGCATCTACGAAGGCGCCGGCATCCACGGCACCGAAGAGACCTACTCGCTTGGCAGCGCCGCCTCCCATGGCTGTGTGCGGATGGCAATCCCGGACGTAGAAGAACTCTACGATCAGGTGGAAGTCGGCACTCCGATCTTCATCGGGTAGCGCCCGCGCGAAGGACGACACCGATCCGAGGCGAATGAAGCCTCGATGAACTGGACGGATGCTCTAGCTGCGTATGACCGCGATCTCCGCGCGCGGGGATCGGCCGAGCGGACCCGGCGCGCCTACGGCGTCGACCTCGGCGGCTTCTCCGAGTGGGCGGGGGAGCAGGGGCTCGACCCCGGCGATGTCCGCCACCGCGACGTCCGCCGCTACGGCGCCGGGCTATCCAACGCGGGCGCCGCGCCGGCGACCGTTGCCCGCAAGCTAGCGGCGATCCGCGGCCTCTACGGCTACCTCGTCCGCGTCGAGAAGGTCGGCTCCAACCCGGCCGAGCTTGTCTCCAGCCCGAAGCGCTCCGAGAAGCTGCCGACGGTGCTGAGCACCGAGCAGATGCGCTCGCTCCTGGAGCGGATTCCGGCCCGAACGCCGCTTGAGCTGCGGGACCGGGCAATGCTGGAGCTCGCCTACTCCTGCGGGCTGCGCTGCGAGGAGATCGTCAACCTTGACGAAGGCGCGCTTGATTTTGAGACCGAGCAGCTGCGCGTCCTCGGTAAGGGCCAGAAGGAGCGACTGCTCCCGGTCGGCGAGCCTGCGCAGCGAGCGTTGCGCCGCTATCTCGACAAAGGCCGGCGAGCGCTTCTCGCCGATCCCCGCGAGGGCGCCCTCTTCCTCTCCAAGAGCGGCCGCCGCCTCTCCAACTCCGACGTCACCCGCCGTCTCGGGCTCTGGACCCGCGAGGCCGCGCTCGCCGCCGGTGTCTCACCACACGCACTTAGACATTCCTTTGCAACCCATTTGTTGGAGGGTGGGGCTGACCTGCGTACGATTCAGGAGCTACTGGGCCACGCGTCGATCTCCACCACCCAGGTTTACACCCGGGTCGACGCGGCTCGGTTGCGTGACACCTACGCTGCAAGCCACCCCCGCGCATGAGCCAAACCCCCGCAAACGAACGTAGGATTACGTGATGGAAACGGGCGTTAAAGAGGTCGAGCTGCGCGACCTGTGGCGCCGCTACAAGGACGACGGAGACGATGGTGCCCGCGAGCGTCTCGTCGTCGCTTACTCGCCGATGGTCAAGTTCGTCGCTGGCCGACTCGGCGCCGGGCTGCCCTCGCACGTCGAAGACGCCGACTTGATCTCCTACGGCCTCGTCGGCCTGATCGGGGCGATCGAGCGCTTCGAGCCCGAGCGCGGGATCAAATTCGAGACCTTCGCGATGACCCGGATCCGCGGCGCGATCATCGACGAACTTCGCTCGCTCGACTGGGTGCCGCGCTCGGTTCGCTCCCGCGCCCGCGAAATCGAAGCCGCCCAGGCGAAGCTTGAGCACGAGCTGCAGCGGGCACCGAGCGAGGCCGAGCTCGCCTCGAAACTGAACATGACCGAAGAAGAACTGCAGGCGGCCCTGCTGGAGATCGCCAACTCCTCGGTCTACGCGCTGGACGAGCTCTGGACCGTCTCCGACTCCTCCGGCGACCAGGTGTCCCTGCTCGACACGATCGCCGACGAAGGCGCCGCCGACCCGCAGGAGGCGCTCGCCTCTAACGAGGTCAAGGACCGCCTCACCGAGGCGATCGGTTCGCTGCCCGAGCGTGAGCAGCTTGTCGTCGCCCTCTACTACTACGAGAACCTCACCCTGCGCGAGATCGGCGAGGTCCTCGGCGTCACCGAGTCCCGCGTCTCACAGCTGCACACGAAGGCAGTGATGCGGCTGAAATCCCACCTCCAGCAGGGCTGAGCGAGAAGGTGGCCATGCTCAGGTCACGCCGGCACCCTCCACTCCTCGCCGAGGGCCCGCCGTTCCAGCGCGCGATCGCGCATTTCAACTCGAGCAGCGCCGGTCGCGCCGTCACCGGCCTTACCCGCACCCTGGGGGTGCCTAAGGCCTCGGTTGGTGCCTCGGCCGGAGCCCCGAACTTGGTCCGGGTCACGGTCGCCTGGGAGCTCTCCTGGTACCAGTGGGGAGTGGACGTCACCGACCCGATGCGGCCGGTTCTCGAGCTTGGCAAGGGCGGCGAGATCGACCAGCTCGACGCGGCGGCTAAGCAGTGGAACGCCCTCGTCGGCGAGGACGGCAGGCTGCGGCTGGCCGGCGATCGAGCGCAGGCGCGGTGAGCAAGGTCACCGTCAACGTCGACGGCGGCGCCCGCGGCAATCCGGGCCCGGCGGCGATCGGAGTCGTCATGCGCAACGGCGACGGCAGCGTGCTCGAGGAAGTGGGGGAGGCAATCGGCGAGGCGACCAACAACGTCGCCGAGTACCGGGCGCTGCTGCGCGGGATCGAACTAGCCGCCGGCCACGGCGCGGGGGAGGTCGAGTTGATCGGCGACTCCGAGCTGGTGGTGCGTCAGGTCGAAGGCCGCTACAAAGTCAAAAACGCCGGCATGAAGAAACTGCACGAAGAGGTGAAGCGGGCACTGCGGGATTTCGACTCCTGGTCGATCCGCCACGTTCGCCGGGCCGAGAACGCCGACGCCGACCGCCTCGTCAACGAAGCCCTGGACGGAGAGCGCTGATGGAGGGGAGCGAGCGGACGACGGAGCCGATCGATGCCGGCGTCGACATCGGCCACGTCCACCTCAAGGTCGCCGACGTCGACCGCGCCCTCGAGTTCTACTGCGGCATCCTCGGCTTCGAGCTGATGCAGCGCTGGGGCGCCGACGCCGCCTTCATTTCCGCCGGCGGCTACCACCACCACATCGGCCTCAACTCCTGGCAGTCGAAAGGCGGGTCGCCACCGGCACCGGGGACCACCGGCCTCTTTCACACGGCGATCCGGTACCCCACCCGCCGATCCCTTGCCGACGCCCTGCGGCGCCTCAGTGAGGCACGCTGGCCGCTCGAAGGCGCCTCCGACCATGGCGTCAGCGAGGCCCTCTACCTCGCCGATCCCGACCAAAATGGGGTCGAGCTCTACTGGGACCGGCCGAAAGATCAGTGGCCGATGACTCCTGACGGCGGCGTCGAAATGGGCACCCGACCGCTTGACCTCGACGACCTGATCTCCGAGCTGCGCGACTAAGACAAAAACCGACGCGAGACTGGGAAGAGCGATAGGGCAGCCGTTGCCAGGGAATCAACGGCGCCGGTGCGAACTCGTGTGAAGCTCCTCCCGCCTCGCGTCGGCGGGGAATGGATATGTGGGAACAGCAGCAGACTACCCAATATTTGGTAATCGAAACTATTTTCTCGTTTCTCGTAAGCGTCGTTCAACCTTTGACCCCGATTGAGAATGGGAGCGTCGTCGTTTGGCCGGCAGAGTCGACGATGAGGCTGCCGCGAATGCGCCCGCTTCCGAGTCTCGTCAAAGCCCGCCGAGCCGAAGCCGGAAGGGCGACGTGGATCGGAGTGACCGATCCGGCGGCAAGGGCGCGGCGCGGCATCATCCGAGCTCGGTAGCGGTGCCCTCCGATGAACACTCGACTCCGGGCCGCCTTCACCCGACAAGCACTCGCGCACGAGAGGGCCCCAATCGTGGCTTGCCGACCGCGGATGAAGATCCTGTTTCGGGACAGTGCAAAGGCGGGAGGACGTGGCGCCGCGTCGAGCGCCGGCGTCGGAGGCGCGTTGATCGCGCTGCCGCGGACCGTTACCGGGACAAGAGTCTGCTGGTTGTCCATGCTGATGGTGATCCATCCGTGGCCCGGCGTCCCTGCGGTGAAGACACCCAGCGTCCAGCCGTTCTGGAGGTGGGTGACCGCCGGTGAGACAGTTCCTAGCGACGACGAGAAGCCGATAGGGGAATGTTCGATCGGGATCCCGAGGTTGGGCCATTGCCCATCCGTGGTCAGCACCGCGGCGACTTCAGCCTTCTCCCCCGGATTGAGCGTGATCGAGTCCCCTTCGGGGATTTCCAGGATTCCGTCTTCGTCGTCGAGTGGGCCTATCCGCCCGATCAGCTCGGCGTTGCCTCCTGCATCCACTCCGTCGCTCACCCCGTCACACCCCGGATGACCGGGGCCACCGTTGCAGCCCCACCAATTCTGCTGGGCGTCGAGCGTCCCGGCGACCGTGTTGTTGATGCCGAGGTGATCCGTGCCGACGAAGCGGTTAGCGCGAACTTCGACCCGATCGGTGACGTTCCAAGGGGAAGAGTTGTCAGTGACTATGCCGTCGTCTGAGCCCGGAAAGTCGTTGCCGTAGATGTGGACGCCTTCGACTCCGGGGCCAAGCTCGACTCCATAGGGGTCGCAGTCGACGAATTCGTTGCTGGAGCCCAGAATGTGGGTGGATGGAGATGCTCCGCCTTGACTACCGATGATCTGCAGGCAGCCTGCAGTGCCCTTCCCTTCGAAGCTGTTGCTCATGACTCGCACCTGGTCGCCGTTGATCGCCAGTTGCGGACCGCTGACCGAGTCGAAAGAGTTCCAGCCGAGATCGTTTTCGACGTTCGGTTGCTTCTCGATCCGGGCTATCCGAACTGGCGCCGAGATCTGGTTGCCCCAGAAATCGATCCCTTCGATCGTCGTGCCGTCGGCCGTGAGAAATGCGTGGGCGCCGATCGAGTCGTCGAGGTTGTTGGCTTGGACGGTGAGGCCCGAATAGCCGGTCCCGCTTAGATGGATCCCGTCGGTAACACCTTCGATCAGGTTGTAGCCGATCGTGATCTCATCTCCGCCGGTCTCCAGTTGGACGCCGGAGGATCCGCCGGAAATCAAGCTTTCCGTTACTTCGAGTTCATCGACATCGGCGCCCGAGGCTTTGATCGCGGTTCCGGTGGCGCCCGCATTGACAGACATCCCTCTGATCGTTACTCGGGGTGACATGACGGTGATCGTCGTGCCGGCTCCGCCTTCGACTACGGCTTGCGGTTCGCCCGGTCGGGCGCTGCCGTTGGGGCCGAAGAGCGTCAGCGGCTTGTCGATCGTCACGGTTTCGGCGTAGGTGCCAGCGTGGGGGTCGATCCAATCGCCGTTGTCGGCCACGTCGATGGCGTGCTGGATGGTTGCGCACGGGGGGCCCAGCAGGAGGCATTCATTGTCGACGTCCGTGCCGTTGGGCGAGACCTCGCGGAAGGTCGCCAAGGCAGGCTGGGCCGCGGCGCAGAGTACCGCCAGTATCACCGCGAGAGCGGCAATCGGCGCATACGAATTAGCTGGCACATTTACTCGCCGCATATTTCCTCCAGAGCCTCGGAGCGCTCAGGCTATCTCACAATCCGTCCGGCGCGGGGGGAGAGGAGCCCGACCGCGAACGACCCTATTGTTGCCGCCCTTGTACGACTCTTCCCAGCACCCGACCGGCGGCAGGGCGCCGGCCCGACCGCTGCCGAAATGGCCCGGAGAACGCCCGCTCCGTGCGTGGCAGGAGGAGGCGACCGAAGCCGTTCGGGCGCACACGGAGACGAGCTTCCTCGCCTCGGCTACGCCGGCGGCCGGCAAGACCACCTTTGGCCTCCATATCGCCCATCGGATGCTCAGCGCCGGCTTCGTCTCCCGCGTCGTCGTCGTCGGCCCGACCACCCACATCTGCCGCCAGTGGGCCGCTGACGCGGGTCGCTACGGCATCGATCTCGAGCCGAACCGGCCGAACTCCGATGGACCCGAGTCGGGCGACTTCCACGGCGTCGCCGTCACCTACCAGACGATCGCCGCTGGGCCGGAGACCCACCGCCAGGCCGCCGCTCGCCGGTCGACCCTGCTGATCGCCGACGAGCCGCACCACATGGGCGACCAGGCCGCCTGGGGACTGCAGGCGCGCCGGGCCTTCGACGGCGCCCGCTTCCGGCTGCTGCTCTCCGGCACGCCCTTCCGCTCGGACAACTCGGCCATTCCCTGGGTCAGCTACGACGCGGACGGCTTCAGCCAGGCCGACTACGTCTACGGCTACCCGCAGGCGCTGGTCGACCGGGTCTGCCGCCCGATCACCTTCCTGCCCTACGACGGCGAGATGGAGTGGATATCGGACGGTCGCCTCCGCAGCGCCGATTTCGACCTCCTGCTGCCGGCGGTGGAGTCGGCCCGGCGCCTGCGCACGGCCCTCAGTCCGGAGGGGGAGTGGATGGGGGAGGTGCTGCGCGACGGTGACGCCAGGCTCAGCGCCGTCCGCGCCGACGGGCACCCCGACGCGGGCGGCCTCGTCATCGCCTCCGACCAGGACCACGCGCGGGCGATCGCCGCGAGGCTCGGGTCGATCGCGGGGGAGACGCCCGAGCTCGTGATGAGCGACGAGCCCGGCGCCAGCCGCCGCATCGCTGAGTTCGCCTCCTCCAATCGACGCTGGCTGGTCTCGGTCCTGATGGTCTCCGAGGGCGTCGATATCCCCCGCCTGCGGGTCGGCATCTACGCGACGGCGGCCCGGACCGAGCTCTTCTTCCGCCAGGTGGTCGGCCGCTTCATCCGGACCACCCCGGGACCGCGACGGCAGATGAGCTACCTGCTGATGCCGGCCGACTCGCGGCTGAAGGCGCTCGCCCACGAGATCGAGATGGAGCGCCGCCACGCGCTCGATCTCTCGCCGATCGGCGAGGAGGAAGAGAGGGAGATAGACGACGCCGACCTCGAGCAGGGCGAGCCGGGGGGCGGCTTTGCAGCTCTGGCCTCCGGCGACGCTGAGCTGGACGAGGCGATTATGAGCGAGACGGCCCTCCAGCTCTTCCCGACCGACGACCCGAAGCCGTTGACGAAGCAGTCGACCGCTCTGAAGACTGAAGCCCCATCCGAGGCCGAGCCCAAACGAGAGTCGGCCTACGAAGCCCGCGAGCGGCTGCGCGCCGAGCGCCGCAGCTTGGTGGCCAAAGTCGCCCAGCGGACCAGGAAGTCCCACCGCGAGATCCAGGCCCGGATCAACCGCGCCACCCGGGCCCCCTCTGTCGCCAACGCCACCATCGACCAGCTCGAACGCGGCAACGAGATGCTGCGGCGCGAGCTGTGGCGGTGAAGCCCATCCTCGCGTGAGGCTTGAGCCGACGCGCCTGGGGTACCTCGCATCCATGACTCGTGTCGCTTTTGTCGTCGTTTACCTGATCGGCATGGTCGTCGCGGTCCTCTCGATGAACGAGGACCCCGGAGGGTCGTGGGGAGAGATCTGTCTGGGCATATCGGTGCTCCTCGGCGCCGGGACTAGGGACCCCCGTCTCGCGGCTCTATCGGTTCTGGCGATTCCGCTCACGATTCCGTTCGGTCTGCCTGCCGATGAAACCGGCGATCCGGTGCTTCCCCTTTGGGTCGGGGGGATGATCTTCACGGCCTTCTCTGCTGCCTTGATCCTGGTCGCGGCCTTCCTCAGGCAGTTCGTCGAATCACGCCTACAGCGACGGCGCGCCTCCCGCGAGTCCAGAACCGCCTAGCGTCGTCTGAACAGAAAAGCCCGCCTAAGCGGGGCTTTCCCTAAGAGCGGCTGAAGGGATTCGAACCCTCGACCTTCTGCATGGCAAGCCCCTTGGCGGGGTGGTTTCAATCGCCACGGTGCAGGGAGGTGAGAGATCATTTGGCAAGTTCAATGGCAAAAAAACTTGCCACATAAGCTAGGCTAGCGCTATGCCGAAGAGAAAAAGACGAGGACGGGGACCCAGTCCCAATAGCACCGCTACGCGCGTCTCTGAGCGGGTGCGCGCAGGCGGCGAGCGCTATTGGTCGCTCTCTGACTTTCGCGACCTGCCTGCAACCGCTGTCGCCCATGCGCTTTCGCGCCTCGCAAGCCGGGGTGAGTTGCAGCGAGTGCGCAAGGGTCTCTACTACCGAGCCAAGCAAACCGCCCTCGGCCTGAGCATCCCAAGCGCCAGCGGTGCGGTTGCTCATGGCTTGGATGCGCCGCTTCATCCCGCCGGACTGAGCGCCGGGAACTCATTGGGGCTATCGACGCAGAATCCGGCCCGTCCCGAGTTTGCGACGCCGGCTAGCGCTGCGCCTGGTGGTCTTCAAAACGCCACCGTGCGCACTCGTCGCCCGGTCTCCCGCTTTGAGCTCGATGCATCCGATGGCGCCCTGCTCGAGCTTCTGCGAGACCGCGCCCGTTACAGCGACCTGTCCCCGCAGGAGACGTCACGGCGCCTCGTTTCGATGCTCTCCGACCGGGCACGTTTCGGGAGGCTCGCCAAGGCGGCTCTCTCGGAACCTCCTCGGGTTCGGGCCATGCTGGGGGCCCTCGGCGAGCAGGCAGGCGCTCCCGCCGCCGCGCTCGCTCAGTTGCGGGAGAGCCTCAACCCGATCAGCAAGTACGACTTCGGCATCTTGGCCGTGCTGCCCAACGCGCGCGAGTGGCAGGCGCGGTGAGGCTCTCGGAGCACCCGGATTTCGCCGCCTTCCTAACTGCGGCTGCGGCGGACTCCGGGCTGCCTGAGACCTTCGTCGAGAAGGACTACTGGATCACCGAGATCCTGCGAACGATCGCCGCGACGCTTGGCGAGCGGGCCATCTTCAAGGGGGGTACCAGCCTCTCGAAGGGATGGAGCCTGCTTGACCGCTTTTCCGAGGACATCGACCTCTTCGTCGATCCCGCTGCCGAGCCGCCGTTGGGGAGCAAGCGAGCGATCGACCGGACGATGAAAGAACTGAACGGCGACGTCTCCGCTATTGACGGCTTGGAGTTCGTTCGCGCCGAATCCCGAACGACTGGCGGGCGCGGGCGCATCGACACCTTCCGTTACCACTCGCACTTCCCCCCGCTCGAGGGCTTCCCGGCGACCGTCCGTCTCGAGCCGGGCATCCAGAGTGGCAAGCAGCCGACCGCGAGGGTCAAGATCTCCTCGATCGTCGGCGATCTCCTGAGCGCACGGGGAGCCGCGGACGAGCTCGATATCGAGGGGATCGAGCCCTTCGAGATGGATCTTCTGCACTTTCGCCGCACCTTCGTCGAGAAGCTCTTCGCCATTAACGGCAAGGTCGAGCGGCTCGAGAAGGAGGGGGTTTCCCTGGGTCGCGATGTACGCCACTACGCAGACCTCCATGTCCTCGCCGGCCGCGCCGAGGTCATAGGGATGCTGGAATCAGATGAGTACGAGGCGATCAGGCTCGACTACGACGAGAAGAGCCGCACCTACTTTCCCAATAGCTACCGCCCGCCGCCCGACCTCCGCTTTACGAGCAGCAACGCGCTCTTTCCGCCCGACGAGCTCCGGGCGAGAATCGAGCCCGGCTACGAGGAGGAGTGTCAACGCCTCTTCTTCCGCCCTCATCCCGGGTTCGGTGAAGTGCTGGAGCGATTCGCCGCACTCCGTGATCTACTTTGACCCCTTGCTGTCCGCTTCCTAAAGGCTGAAGCGCCTTGAGCCGCTGAGGTCGCGTCGAGTAGTGAGGAAGAAGTGGAGGCTTGCCCGGTATGACCGGCGAGGAACCAAGAGTCGATTCTCATCAGCTTCCGTCGCTCGCTGGCCCGCTCAGCAAGCTGCGCCGTGCACACGTCCATCTTCGAGAGCTCTATGGCGAGCTCAACGCTTACACCGCCGAACCGCGCCACCGAGTGATTTCCGACCACACGGCGGTAGGTGAAGACCGGATCTACAAGATGCGCTTAGAGGTTCTTGAGCCCCTCGGGAATCCTCGCTGGGGACTACTGGTAGGAGACTTCGTCCATAACCTGCGCGCCAGTCTGGATCATCTCGTCTGGCAACTCGTGTTGCTCAATGGCGGACGGCCGACCCGTTCCAATCAATTCCCGATTTGCTCTAGCCGCGAACGCTATTGGGAGTCAAGCGGAGGACAGCGCAGCATCCGAGAACGCACCCTGGCCGGAATGGCCGCACGTCACCGGGAGAAGATAGATTCGGTGCAGCCCTTCTGCGCGCCGTTCGCCGATACGCTCGACCACGAGTTTCACGTGCTTGCGGTGCTGGCTCGACTCTCGAATATCGACAAGCACCAGCTGATCATGAGCGCCCTTGTCAGCGTCGGCCGATGGCTCTGGCATTGCGATCATCGAGCTTCAACAGCACGCACTGTTTGCCGACCGCACCGAAATCGGAACTGTCCGTATGCGTGGTGTAACGCCGGGGGTTGGCGCCAAGATCGAGCTCAATCTCCCTCTCGAGATCGGCTTCGGACACCCAAAGGGGGTTCGGAGCGATGGCCTCGGGATGATGTACGAGTTCGCTCGCGACTTGGTCAAGAGCTTCGCCGGCGATTTCGAGGAAGCCAGCCAGTCCTAGGCTGAGTCCCCTAACGGGCAGCCAAGGCGAAACGCAGGAGGTCGCGGAGGCGGCATTTTTATGGCCGGACACAGAAAAGCCCCGCCGGAGCGGGGCTTCTCGTGAGAGCGGCTGAAGGGATTCGAACCCTCGACCTTCTGCATGGCAAGCAGACGCTCTAGCCAGCTGAGCTACAGCCGCACTGGAGGGCATTCTAGCTGTGGGGGCGTCGTCGGCGCGGTAGCCTGCCCGGGAGGGCAAGATGCTTTTCCGTCAGATCATCCACGAGGACCTGGGCTGTGCCTCCTATCTGGTCGCCGACCGGGAATCGGGGGTCGCGGTGGTGGTCGACCCGCAATGGGACACCGATCCCTATCGGCGGCTGGCGAGCCTGCACGGGGTGCGGATCGGGCACGTGCTCGAGACCCACAACCACGCCGACCACGTCTCCGGGCATGGGCGACTGTGCCGGCGGACGGGAGCGACGGTGCACGTGCACGAGCTGGCCGAGGCCGAGTACCCGCATGAGGCTTTCGCCGACGGCTGGAAGCTGGAGCTGGGGAACCTCGTCGTCGAGGCGATCCACACCCCCGGCCACCGGCCCGAGCACACCTGCTTCCTGCTCAGCGACAGGAGTCGGGGTGGCGATCCGTGGGCCCTTCTGAGCGGCGATTCGCTCTTCATCGGCGACGTCGCCCGCCCCGACCTCGCGGTCGAGCCGCGGGAGGGCGCGGCGGACATGTTCCGCTCGCTGCACGAACGGCTCCTGGTCCTGGCTGACGAGGTCGAGGTCTGGCCCGCCCACCTCGGCGGCTCGCTGTGCGGCGGCTCCGGCCTTGACCTCAAGTCCTCCTCGACGATCGGCTTCGAGCGCCGCCACAACCGCGCCCTCGCGATCGCCGACGAAGTCGAGTTCGTCGAGGATCAGGTCGGCTCCCTCGGCGACAAGCCGCCGAACATCGAGCGCATCGTCGGCCTCAACCGCGGGCCGCTGGTAGAGGACTTCGGCAACCCAGCGCCGCTCAGCCCGCACGAGGTGGAAGAGCTGGTCGAGCAGGGAGCGGTGGTGGTCGACGGCCGCACCAATGAGCAGTTCGACGAGGCACACATCGAGGGCGCGATCAGCTCCTCGTCCTACGACACCGGCTTCGCGACCAAGGTCTCCCGCGTCGTGCCGGAGGGGAGTGACATCGTCATGGTCGCCGCCTCCAGCGGCGACGAGCGGCAGGCGGCGCAGCTACTGGCGTCGGTCGGGCTCGCCGTCCGCGGTTACCTCGAGGGCGGGATGACCGCCTGGCGGATGGAGGAGCGGCCGGTGCACCGGATCGAGCTGATCGACCCCGACGAGCTGGCCCGCCGCGTCGACGGCGACTCCGGGCCCGCGATCCTCGACGTCCGCAATGCCGCCGAGTACGCGGGCGAGCACATCCCGGGCTCACTCCACATTCCTTACGTCGAGCTCGCCGGCCGCCTCGACGAGCTCCCTCGCGACCGCCCCGTCGCCACCATCTGCCGCGGCGGCAAGCGCAGCGGCCTCGCCGCCTCAATCCTTCAACGTGCCGGCTTCGAGGACGTGATCCACGTCGGCAAAGGCGTCGGGGTCTGGCGGGACGGCGGCCACCCGGTGGAGAGCGGCGCGGCCGAGACGGCTCCAGCCTGATTCTCGCTATTTGCGGGAAATGCGGCTCGAATCAGCATCTGTTTCTTTGACTTCGGCCTGACATTTGTAAAGAACCTCCGTTGAACTTGTGCACGTGCAACGGGCGTCGTGGTCGCTGACTGGTCGTCTGCGGCGCCCGTTTCACTTGCGACAGCGGGCACCTGAAAGAATCAACCGGATGGACGGCTCCCGCCCCTACGACCTCGTCCTCTTTGGCGGAACCGGATTCACCGGTGGATTGACCGCCGATTACCTGGCATCGCGCATCCCCGAGGGGAAGCGGTGGGCCTTGGTCGGCCGCAACCGCGCCAAGCTCGACGCCGTCGTCGCGCGCCTCGCCGCCGCCAATCCTGGAGCTACGGCTCCCGAGGTGATTGAGGCTGACGCCGGCGATCGCGCCGCCATGCGTGAGGTGGCGGAGTCGGCGCGTGTCGTCGTCACCACGGTCGGTCCATACGCCCTCTACGGAGAGCCGCTCGTCGCCGCCTGCGCCGCCGCCGGGACCGACTACGCCGACCTCACCGGCGAGCCCGAGTTCGTCGACCGGATGTGGGTCGAGCACCACGCCGAGGCCGAGCGCACCGGCGCCCGGATCGTCCACTGCTGCGGTTTCGACTCGATTCCGCATGACCTCGGCGCCTACTTCACCGTCAAGCAGCTGCCCGAGGGCTTGCCGCTCACCGTCAACGGCTACGTCCGCAGCAACGCCAGCTTCTCCGGCGGCACCTACCACTCGGCGATCAACGGCTTCGGCCGCGCCCGCCAGACGCTCGGCGCCGCCAAAGAGCGGCGCAAGCTCGAGCAGCGCCCGCAGGGTCGCGAGGTCCATTCGGCGCCGGCGCGCGTCCGCCACGACGCCGGGCGCGGCGGCTGGATCGTGCCGCTGCCGACGATCGACGGCGCGATCGTCCGCCGCTCGGCGGCCGCCCTCGACCGCTACGGCCCTAACTTCACCTACGGCCACAACATGGTCGCCAAGCGCCTGGCCTCAGTGGCGGCCCTCGCCGCCGGGGTCAGCACCGGCTTCACCTTGGCGCAGCTGCCGCCGACCCGGAAGCTGCTGCTGAAGATGAAAAGCCCCGGCGAGGGACCGAGCGCGGAGAAACGCGAGAAGAGCTGGTTCAAGGTCGTCTTCGTCGGCGAGGGGGGTGGCAAGCACGTCGTCACCGAGGTCCGCGGCGGTGACCCCGGCTACAGCGAGACCTCAAAGATGCTCGCCGAGTCCGGCCTCTGCCTCGCCTTCGACGAGCTGCCGCAGCGCTCCGGCCAGCTGACCACCGCGGTGGCGATGGGTGACGCTCTCCTCGAGCGCATCCAGAAAGCCGGGATCAGCTTCGAGGTTGTCGAATCCTCGCCAGCCGGGTAGAACTGCCGCCATGGATGACCAGCAAGTACTAGACCGCATCGACAAGCTCGTTCAGGAAGAGGAGGAGCTCCTCCATCGCCACGAGGGCGAGGGCCTCGATGACGACGAGCACGCCCGCCTCGACGAGCTCAAGGTCCAGCTCGACAAGGCCTGGGACTACCTCCGCCAGCGCCGCGCCCTCCGCCGCGCCGGCGACGACCCCGACGAGGCCAGCGTCCGCGACGGCGGCACCGTCGAGGACTACGAGCAGTAGCCACAACCCAGGCGTCACCACCGCCCGCCCCGACCCCGTTCGCGCCGCTACCCTTCAACGGGTTCCGGCGCCTTGGCGGAGTGGCTACGCAGCGGCCTGCAAAGCCGTTTACACCAGTTCGATTCTGGTAGGCGCCTTTAGGTCTCCGTGACGATCACTCGCCCGCACCTCGGAATCCTCGCCGCGCGAATTGGCCTAGTCGCCCTCGTCCTGCTTGCGCTCTGCTCGGTCTTCAGCCGCGAGTCATCGGCTGCCGAATGGGAAGAGTTGCCTGTCGTGCCGGCCCTCGAACCTCCCGTCGTCGGTCATCTCGAAAAGGTCGTGAGCCGGGGCCAGGTTTATGGCAATCAGCCCGGGGTCTTCGCCAAGATCGGCGACAGCATCACTGCCTCGCCCTCTTTCTTGCAGGGACTGGCTTGCTGGGCGCCGCGTCTCGGCACCTGGGGCGAGCTGCGTGGGACGCTGGAGTTCTTCGGCGAGACCCCCGTGCCCCGGGGCGTGGAGGAAGCGCAATGTCCCGTCAGCAACAGCTTCTCGCGCCTCGGCGTGGCCGCCGTGGGGGGATGGCGGGTGGTCGATGCTCTGTCGCCCAGAGAATCGCTTCCCGAATGCGAGGGTCTGCCTGCGGTCAGCTGCGAGCTCCAACTGCTGCACCCGTCCATCGCCCTGATCATGTTTGGGACCAACGACCTGGAGGACTTCAACGCGGTCGAGTTCCGCCGAGAACTCGCCCGCTTGGCCCGGCTCGTCTCCAGCGCCGGGACGATTCCGGTGCTCAGCACGATCCCGCCCCGTGCGCAGCCGCGGTTCTCGCCGCGGGTCGCGCGCTTCAACGCCGAAATAGCGGCCCTGGCTGAAAACCGAGCGCTGCCTCTCTGGAACTTCTGGCGGCAGATGACCGAGATAGGGGTTCCCGGTTTGGGCTTGAGCGAAGATGGCGTCCACCCGAGCGCTCTCTGTCCTCCCTGTACCGCCGTTGACTTTCGGCCCGGGGGACTTCGATATGGCTATGCGTTACGGAACCTTGGGGCGCTACGTGTGCTTGATCGCCTTCGCCGCCAGATTGCGACTTCCGCGGATCAAGGCATATGAGCCGACGGCCAGCGCCAGGGTGCCAGCCACAGTAAGCCCCCAGCGGACGGGGATGCCAAGGCCGGTCGTGGAGAGCGAGCTCTGCAAGGCGACGAGAAACGGGATGTGGACGAGGTAGATCCAAAAGCTCGCATCTGCCAAGTACCTCAGCACCCGCGACTCCTGGCGGACATAACGCGCCAGCACCCCCCAGATGCCGAACAGGGTCAACCAGCAGACGATGCCGACGGTGAACAGCCCGTAGATGCGCAGCTCGTCGATTTCGGCCAGTACGCCCGGGGTGCCGACGTTGCCGGTGAAGTCGCCGTTGTCGTAGAAGAGGAGGAAGGCGGGGATGGCGATCAGTACCCCCGCGGTCAGCCGCAGCCAGGCCCCGCGCTTCAGCTGCCCGATTAGATCGCTCTGGCCGCTGAGCAGCCAGCCGAAGAGGAAGAAGAAGCTGAAGTATGCGAACAGGGTCGGGGCGGGGATCAGCGAGTTGGACGCCGAGCCTCCCGCCACCCAGCCGGTCTTGGTGATCAGGATCGCGGCGCTGATCGCGGCGAGGGTGGGAATCCCCCACCACGACGTCATCAGGCGGTTGAAGCTGGCTTTGATGGCGATCCCGACTTTCGGGGCCCGTTGGATCGCCAGCCAGATCCCGATCGCGACCAGGGAGATCAGCAGCAGGTAGGCGATGAACCAGAGATGCCGTGGGGTGAGGCTGAAGACGTTGCCGAGGTCCAGTTCTCGTTTCGGCGGTAACTCGCCCTTGCGCGGCCAGAGGGCAGCCGCGCCGATGACCAGAAGATTGGCGAGCGGGACGACGGTCAGCATCCCTACCGCAAGCGGGAGGCCGAGCCGGCGAAAGCGGGCGCGCAGCTGCCGGGCGGCGGTGGATCGGCGCAGCGCGCTCGCCGCCAGAAAGCCCGAGATGGCGAAGAACAGGGGCATGTGCCAGGCGTGGACGAACCAGACGACGGCGTCGACGATCCTGGGGTCCCCATCGCCCTTCTGGACATAGCGGGCGGCGTGGTAGGGGATCAGCAGGAGGATGGCCGAGACACGGATGGCATCGAGGTGATGACTGCGCTGGCTCCCTTCCTCAGACATAGGACAGGGTAGGCGGTCCCGGTCAGCGCTCTGGCTTTTTGGCGAGCCGGGCTCCCCGGCTCGCTTCTCCTCGCTGCTGTGAGCGCTAGAAGACGCGGCGGAACAGGTAGATCGCAAGCAGGATGAGGATGATGATGATGAGGATCGTGATGATGCTCATTGCTCTCCTTTGGGTCGGGAACTAGGGCTGCCGCCAGTCATCCCCTCTAGGGCTGGCGCTCAAACTTCCTGATCTATCTGGTGGCTCTCGGCGAGCTCGGAAAGGGCCTCGAGGGAAATATCCAGCGCTTCGGCGATTCGGCGCACGTCGCCCCATTTGGGATCGTGCTCGCCGCTCTCGATTTCGGCGAGGAGGGAGGGGGGAAGGCCGGCTTGCTCGGCGAGGGCAGCCTGGGAAAGCTTCGCCTTCTCGCGCAGCTCGTGGATAGCTCTGGCCAGACCTCGTTGGCCTTCGGATGGTGGGGGCCCGCTAGGCACCAAGCGGGAGTCTCTCGCGTCTAGCGGACCTTCAGCGGCGCGATCGCGCTGCTGGCGTCCCCGATCGCGACGAGGCGGAGGAGACCCGGGCGCTGCGCGGGCAGCGTCAGCTTCAAGGTCGTCTTGCCGGGCTTCACCTTCCTGGTGCCCAGGTTCTTCACCCGTCGCCAGGAGCTGCCGCTGCGGCGCTGCAGCTCGAAGCTGACTTTGTCCCGGGCGGCCTGCAGCTTGATCGTCAGCGTGACTTTCGCCCGTTTGCCGGCTCGCAGTTTCGTCGGCTTAGCGCTCAGCTCGCTGATGTAGGGGACCGGGGGCGCAGGGGGGAGGACGCCGGTCGGGCTGACGGCGCGCGTCTCCGGGGAGGCGGCGTTGGGGTTGACGTAGTGCGGCGCGTTGAAGGTCTCGTCGGGAACGCCGGCCATCGCGTAGATCGTCGCGCCGTCTTCGAGGAAGGTGTCGTCGGAGATCCGCCAGATGGCGTCCTGCGCGCCCGGCGTCTCGGCCAGCGCGGTCGGCTGCAGCGCTGCCGCCACTTCCAGCACCCGCTGCAGATATTTCATTGCCGGCTCCGGCTGCGCGGCCGCTGGCCCAAGCACGTCGAACCCCTGTCCCTCGCTCGGGACGTGGTGGCGGAGGTCGATGCAGTAGGCGACGAGGCCGTCGGCGTGCCCCGGCTTGCCGGGGGAGACGGTCAGCTCGAACGGCGCCCCGACGGCGAGGTTCTGGGCGCTGCCGTCCTTGTTGAGGAGGATGTCGCCGGGCTTCGCTTCGATCGTCAGCTTGTTCTTGCCGATTAGGGCGAACTTGTTGAGGTCGGCCTTGGTCAGCTTCTGCTTGCCGAAGACGTCGCCCATGATGTCGTTCTCGTGGCCGGGCTTCGGCTTGGTTCCCGCGTTCCCCTTGCTGTAGTCGATGCCCTTGCTTTTCGCCCAGGCTTCGACCTGGGCGCGGTCGGCGATGTCGACGCTGTCGGGGATCGGGATGTCCTTCTTGCCGATCCGGAAGACCTGGACGTACTGGTCCTCGAGACCCGCTAGGTGCAGCGCTTCGTGGGTCCAAATCTGACGGTCGCCATCCGGCCCGCGGCCCGTGGGCCATTCGCCGCTCTGCGGCTGGGTCATCGGGTTGCCGTCGGGTTCTCCCGCCTCGCCGCGGAAGTCCGAGTTGCTGGTCAACTGGGTCTGGTGGAAGCAGGGGGAGGGCGAAGCGCCGGGCGCTCGTTCGCGGGCGACGATGTCGAACTTGACCTTAGTTCCGTCGGCCGCTTCGCCTTCCGGCAGGTTTTTCTCGATCGACTTTTCGATCTCGGCGGCAGTGGGGGCGCCCGGAAAGCCGCCGGTGAACTCGATGTCGATCTGGACGGTGACCGGGACCGGCGCGGGCTTCCAGGTCGCGTCGACCGCGACCGCGTCGCCGTTGTAGCCGCCCTTGGAGGTCAGCTTGACGGCGCCGAGCTTGGCCGCGTCGGAGAGCGAGACCCGCTTGGAGATCGTCGTCGGCCCCTGTCCAGGCGGACAGGGCGCAGTGCTCGGCCCGGCCGCCGCGATCGGTGCGGCGAAGAGCGACGCCAGAACCACCAGTAGGCAGCAGAGAAGGGCGGAGGGACGAGGCGAGCGGCGCACGGCGGGCACAGTATCCCGCGGGCAGAACCTGTCAAGGCGAGTCGAACCTACGTCTGCTGGCACCCGGGAACACCTTGTGTACCGAAGCTCGTCTTCCGTAATCTCGGAAGAGTGACCGAGCACTCGGCAGAGGCTGAGAACTCGAAGGAACAACAGGCGGACCGAAGCGCGGTCCGGCTATCGCGCCTGTACCTCGATGCCGTCCGCGCGGCCGATGCGCCCGGCGCTTTCCGTATCGCGGCCGGTGCCCTCGCCAGCGGAATGACGATCCCGGAGCTCTACCAGCGCGTCATCGCCCCGGCGATGCACGAGATCGGCGAGCTCTGGGCGAAGGGGGCCCTGACCGTCGCCGATGAGCACCTGGCGACCGCCCTCACGCACCGGGTCCTGGCGGCGCTGCGCCCGCCGGTCTGGGTGGGAGTGGGGAGCGAGCGCGGCTCCGGTGTCTCCAAGGGGCGGGTGATGCTCGCCGCGGTTGAGGGGGAGCAGCACGTCTTAGGTCTGCGGATGGCGGCCGACGTTCTCGAGGACGTCGGCTTCGAGACGGTCTACCTCGGCGCTGACGTCCCGATCGGCGCCCTCCTGCAGGCGCTGGACTCGCTCTCACCGGACCTGCTCGCCCTCTCGGCGACGATGCCCGAGCTGGGCTCGGAGCTGGATCAGGTCGCCGCCGCGGTCCGACGTACCCATCCGCGCCTCGGCCTGCTCATCGGCGGGCAGGCAGCGTCCCCCCGTGTGCTCGGAGGGACGCTGGTCCGCGACCTCGAGGTTCTCCCCGCGGCCGTTCCCGGCTGACCTAGGTGTGGTTGGGGCCGTCGTCGGCGCCACCGCCACCGCCGCCGTGGTCATCTCCGCCGCTGTCGTCACCGCCACCGCCGCCCTGCGGCTCGACCTGCTTGGCGAGGAGGCCACTGTCGGTGCGCAGGTAGTCGACCTCGATCTGCATCCCTTGGTGGAGGGCGCCGAAGCCGGCGATCCGCTCGAACTCGGTCGTGCCGTTGACCTTGATCCGCAGTCGGTTGCCGGTCTGGGTCCTAATTTTGAAGGTGCGGTTGTCGCCGTTCTTCGAGATCACGGTCCCGTCGACATGCCGCAATGCCGCCTGCGCGGGCGCGGCGATGAGGCCAATTGCGAGCGCGCCGACTAGCGCGGTCGTCACGAGTAGAGCTGGACGTTTCTTGAACATCATGTCCCTGCCTTTCCGTTGCTGGAAGTCCCTTTCGCCGCCATACGGAGAGGTGGTTCCCGAAGTTCAGATCGCTTAGACGAGTCCTGCGGCGGGTATCCGGGGCCTGTCCACCAGTCACCGAACGGAAACCAGGGAACCAGGAGGAGAACATGGCTGAGAGGACGAGAGAACGCACCGTGGATAACCGCGACGAGGTCGACCGCCGTGCGGGCGAAAGCAATGGGGTGCACGACGATCGCGATGTCGGGCGCCGCGGCGCGGCAGCCGGGCCGGCCGTCGTCCACGAGCGCCAGCGCGACGAGTACGGCGGCTTCAACATCGGCGCTGCCTTCTTCGGCTGGATGGTCGCGGTCGGGATCGCGGTCCTGCTGACGGCGCTGCTGAGTGCCGCGGGCGCCGCGATCGGCCTCACCGAGATCAGCGAAGGGGAGGCGGAATCGAACGCCGAGACGATCAGCATCGTCGGCGGCATCCTCCTCATCGCCGTGCTCGCTGTCAGCTACTACGCCGGGGGCTATGTCGCCGGGCGGATGTCCCGCTTCGACGGGGGCCGCCAGGGCATGGGCGTGTGGTTGTTCGGGTTGATCGCGACTGTGGTGCTGGCAGTGCTGGGCGCCATCGCCGGCTCCGAATACAACCTGTTCTCGCAGCTGAACCTGCCGCGGATCCCGATCGATGAAGGCTCGCTTGCCGGCGGCGCCGCGGTCGCGTTGATCCTCGTCCTGGTCGCGACCGCTTTTGCCGCGATTGCCGGTGGGAAGGTGGGGGAGCGCTACCACCGCAAGGTCGACCGCGCCGGTTACGAGCCACGGCGGGGCGAGGTCTAGCTCCGGGGTCGCTGCCAGTTGGGCCTCAGGTAGGCCTCGTCGAAGCCCGCCTTGAGGATGTTGCGATAGCTCGCCGAAGGCCGGTCCGGCACCCGCTCCCCCGTCTCCACCAAGAGGGTGCGGCAACCGGCCTCGGCGGCATCGCTTATGCGCCTGTGCAGGAGGGCGGTTTGGCAGCCGCGCCCCCGCGCCTCCTCGAGGGTGGCGCCGATGCCAAGCTCGGCGACTCCGTCTTCGATCACCATCGCCCCACAGCCGCACGCCTCGCCGCCGACGCGGGCGACGTAGCAGCGCCAGCCCTCCCTCCCCGGCAGGTGGGCAAAGAGCTCTGCGCCCCAGGCGGGCATTCCGAAGCCAAGCGCGGCGATGGTCCCGAACGGCTCTTGGTCGGGGGACGTCACCTCGACAACCTCAACATCGTTGGGCGCCGAGAAGCGCGGCGGGTGTGGATCACGGACGAACTTCATCCAGGCATAAGTCGGCGCAAATCCCTGCTCCCGCAGCCACTCCTCCGCAGCTGCGGTGCCGGGAAGTCCCGGGGTGACCGAGACGTAGGGGATCGACCGCTGCTCGGCCCAGGCAACCGCCGCTTCAAGATCCGAGCGGGCCGGAGCCTCGGCGGCGCCGAGCACCAGGTTCAGCATCCCGACCTGACCAAGCTCGCGGACCGCCGTTACCTGGATCGGGCCGAAGGTGCGCACCTCGACGCCGCGCTCAGCGGCGATCTCGGCTGGGACCGACTCCCAGATCTCGCGCCAGAAGCGGCGGTCGACCCGGTCGAGCTCCACCGAGTCGTAAGCGACTCCGTTCTTCGTCGTGCCGGTGGCCATCGGGTGGCAGCATAGGCTGCGGTGATGAGCGAGCGCGAAGCTGCCGACGGGGTTCCCCGCGACCAGGTGATCGTCCTCTTCGGCGCCAGCGGCGACCTCGCCAAGCGCAAGCTGCTGCCGGGGATGTTCCACCTGATGCGGGTCGGGCTGATGCCGGAGCGGTTTCGGATCATCGGCGTCGCTCGCAAGCCGCTGGGCGACGAGGAGTTCCGGGCGCTGGCGCGGGAGTCGGTCGCGGGCTCCGCTCGCCAAGGCGAGGAGCCCGAGGATTGGCAGCGGTTCTCCGAGTCGTTGCGTTTTGCCGCCGTTGGCGAGGGGTTCGGCGAGCTCGAGCGGGTGGTCGGGGAGGCGCGCGAGGAGCTGGGCGAGGAGGCCGAGGTGCTCTTCTACCTCTCGCTGCCACCACAGGCCGCGGCAGGCACGGTCGAGCAGATCGGCGAGCTCGGGCTCGGCCAGGGCGCCCGGGTAATCACCGAGAAGCCTTTCGGGACCGACCTCGGCTCCGCCCGCACTCTCAACCGCAAGCTCCACTCGGTCTTTGCCGAGGAGTGCATCTTCCGCATCGACCACTACCTGGGGCGGGAGGCGGTCCAGAACCTGCTGGCGCTGCGCTTCGCCAACGGCATGTTCGAGCCGGTCTGGAACCGCAACCACATCGACCACGTCCAGATCGACGTCCCGGAGACGCTTTCGATCGAGATGCGCGGCTCCTTCTACGAGGAAACGGGCGCCTTCCGCGACATGATCGTCACCCACCTGTTCCAGGTGCTCGGCTTCGTCGCGATGGAGCCGCCGACCTCGTTGGAGCCGAAACCGCTCGGGATCGAGCGCGAGAAGGTCTTCGAGGCGATGCCGCCGCTGCGCCCCGAGAACGTCGTCCGCGGCCAGTACGAGGGCTACCGCGACGAGGAGGGGGTCGCCCCCGACTCCGACACCGAGACCTTCGTCGCGGTCAAGGCGTTCGTTGACAACTGGCGCTGGGAGGGGGTGCCGTTCTACCTGCGCTCGGGCAAGCGGCTGGCGGAGAGCCGGCACCTGCTGACGATCGCCTACGCGCGGCCGCCGCGGCGGATGTTCCCGCTCGATTGCGACCAGATCGCCGAGTCCTTCGGCCACGACCACCTCACCTTCGAGCTTGGCGACCCCGGCAGCATCTCGGCCTCTTTCCTTGCCAAGGTGCCGGGGCCGCGGATCCAGCTCGGCGAGGCCCACATGCGCTTCAGCTACGCCGACACCTTCGGCGGAACGGACGAGGCACTCGACCCCTACGAGCGCCTGATCCACGACGTCATGGTCGGCGACCGCACCCTGTTCACCAGCTCCGAGGCGATCGAGCGCCTCTGGGAGGTCTCCGAGCCGGTCCTCCGCGAGCCGCCGCCGGCGATCCCCTACGAGCCCGGCTCCTGGGGTCCGCGCGAGATTGACGACCTGATCGCGCCGCGCCACTGGCACCTCCCCAACGAGCATGTCTAGAGAACGGAAAAGGGCCCCGTCCGGGGCCCTTTATCTCCGAAGGACGTACCACCAGAGAGTTCTAAGTCGCTGGCTCGTCGGTCCTCAAACTCTGCAAGCTCACCCCTAGAAACACCAGCAAGCTCCGAAAGTTGCATCAATTGCATCGACCGTTGCAGGAGATCCTTTAGCCGGCGGCCGCCTTTCTCCTGCCCATTGCTAGATTCCGCTCTCCCGGGCGTATAGCTCAGTTGGGAGAGCGCCGCCTCGACAAGGCGGAGGTCACTGGTTCGAGCCCAGTTACGCCCATGCCAGCGGAGCGTCTCGATGCTTCCAGAGCTCGGGTGGTCTGCTTCGGCCGCATCATCGGATTGAGCATGAATTGTCCGATGTGCCCGACCACAATCAGGGCGTAGAAAATTGCCATCAAGGCGTCATCCTGGATCGCGTTCGCGATGGCTAAGGCGCCGAATCCCAGGGCTAGGGTCGCCGTCAGCACCGGCAGCCAGGAGGTTTCGGGCCCGCTGCGGCGCTGGTAGCGCTCTGCAAGCTCAACCGCTGCCACTGCTTTTGCCGGATCGGAAGGGGCTTCGCCGCGCATTAGGCAGCGGTTGACATTCCATTTGTCGCGGTAGGGCAGGGCCTTGTACGCCGCCATGTCTTCGTTCGAGAACGACATCGGTTCAAGAAGGACTTTAGAACGGCGGAGTCGAGCGCTCCGCCGTTCCGCCGCGCGGCCCGGATCTCAGACGTTCGCCGGCAGTTTCACCTCGGTCAGCCGCAGGCTGTTGCCCGAGGGGTCGCGGAAGCCGCAGTCGATCCCGTAGGGGCGCTCTTCCGGGGTCTCGGTGAACTCGACGCCGCGGGCCTTGAGTTGCTCGTAGTCGCCCTGGCAGTCGTCGGTGGTGAGGAAGACGGTGCCGGAGAAGCCCTTGGCCATCAGCTCCTCGACCTGTCGGGTCGTCTGCTCGTCCATCACCGGCGGGCCGGGGATGGCCATCAGGACTACGGCGACGTCCTCCTGGTCGGGCGGGCTGACGGTGAGCCAGCGGAAGTCGCCCATCTCCGGCAGGGTGACGTCGGAGCGGACCTCGAAGCCGAGCTTCTCGGTGTAGAAGGCGAGCGCCTCGTCCTGGTCATGGACCCAAAGTTGTGCGGTTGAGATCTTCATGTTTCCTCCTTCTCGGGATTGCTGGAGGCGATGCTAGGTCTGGATTGCGGAGCTGTCTTCTCGAATCGTGCGGTGTTGCGGCCGGCCATAGGCGCGGACGACGCAAGCCGGGACGACGGCGTGGGCTGAGGCCGGCGCTCCGGCGGCCCGGTACTCGGTCGGCGTCACCCCGTACATGCGTTTGAAGCTGGTGGTGAAGGAGCCGACGCCCTGGAGGCCGACCTCGAGGCAGATCTCGGCGACCGAGTGATCGGTGTTGCGCAGCAGCGCCGCCGCCCGCTCCAGGCGCCGGGTCTGCAGGTAGACGTAGGGGGACTCGCCGAAGGTGCGGCGGAACTCGCGGCTGAAGTGCGCCTTCGAAAGCCCGGCGGCGCGGGCGAGGTCGTCGACCTCCAGCAGATGGCGGGCGGGAGGTACGAAGGCCACGAGCCCAGTCTAGGCTCGCCTTGCGCTAGCGGTCCTCCACGACCATCGGGATCAGGGCGGCGACGACCTCCGGGTCGAATTGGGAGCCGGCGCAGGCACGCAGCTCTTCGACAGCTTTGGAGACCGGCATCGCCTTGCGGTAGGAGCGGGTGGTGGTCATGGCGCTGAACGCATCGCAGCAGGAGACGATGCGCGACTCGATCGGGATCTCCTCGCCGACCAGTCCATCTGGATAGCCGCTGCCGTCGTACTCCTCGTGCGAAGCGCGGACGATCCGGCCGACCTCGGTGAGAACGCCGCCCACCCGTTGCAGCATCCGCTCGCCCTCGATGGTGTGCTGGCGCATGACCTCCCACTCCTCGTCATCCAAGGGCCCGGCCTTGTTGATGATCTCCTTCGGGACGGCGATCTTGCCGACGTCGTGGAGCAGGGCACCGAACTCGACGTTCCGCCGCTGCCGCGAATCCAGACCCAAGGCATCGCTGACCGCGAGCGATAGTTCGACGACGCCGCGGCTGTGGCTGCCGGTGTAGGCATCGTCGGCCTCGACCACGTCGCCTAGCAGCATCGCGGTCCCTTGGTAGGCCTCGCTCAGAGCAAGGGCCTGGTCCACCCGCGCCCGGCGCTCGCCGGAGAGGATCGCGAGGACGGCAGCGAGCGGCAGCACGAGGAGCCCCGTCGCGGGGCCGACTTCGACAACCGCAAACGCCGCCAGGAGCCCAATCGGGGCAAGGGCGGCGTCGAACCCATACACGGGAGCGATGAAACGGATCTGGTCGCGGATCGGGGTGCCGTCGATGAGCCACATCCGCGCCGCGTTGATGCCGAAGTCGAAGGCGAGCTGGGCTGCCAGCGCCGCGACGTAGAGCGGCCAGTTGTCCCAGGCGAAGACCTGACCGCCGGCGATGATCAGCACCAGAGCGGGACCGACCGCGTGCCAGGAGTCGCCGAAGACGAGATACGCGCGCTGGACGTTGGTGGCGCCGGTTGCGTAATCGATCAACCGCCCGAGGCCCCAACTAAGGCTGACGACCAGGGGGACGAGCGGCGTTGGCAGGGCGAAGAGCATCGGCACGAGGACGAGCTCGGTCGGGACCGTGTAGCCGTCGGCGATGTCGAACTTGGCCCGACAGGCGACGATGTAAGCGGCGACGAGAACGCCGAGAACGGGCAGCTCCAGCGATCGTGGTGAGCTCGCGACGATCGGCAGCGCGATCGCGACCAAGAGGAAGCCGACCGCGGTTGCGGTCTCGACGATTCCCTCGCGCCCACGGGCGCCCAGCGCCGCGCGCTCGCGGCCACGGGCGAAGAGCTGCTCGATCTCCGGGGATGAAATGGCGCTGTTCATGGGAACGGTCGGCTGGCGCCGCTTCCATCTATCGGCGGTCGTAGGCCTGCGCCTGAGTCCTGGTCCTGCCTGCAACCGACCCGCGGGGCGACCGGAGACGCCGCCCCGCGGGCTGTCCTTCGTTCGGCTTACTGCCTACCCCGGGCTAATGCCTGGCGAAGGGATCGACGTAGAGGTCGTCGACCAGGTAGTTGCTCTTCGGATCCTTCGCGGTGAAGGTGATCCGGGCTTCCCGTTCCGGTTCGTCGCCGGTCTCGAGCTTGAGCGACGGCGTCGGCGCCCATTCTTCGAGATCGCCGTGGACGTCGCTGTTCTTCGCCTTGACGACTTTACGGGTGTTCGCGTAGGTGACCGTGACGCGAATTTTGCCTCCCTTATCGCCGATATTCCGCATCATGAAGCGGAAGTTCGGCGTCGTCTCATCGACGCAGAAGGGTGGGCTGGTCGCCGTTGCCCCAAATGGCAGGCTGACGGCCGTTTCCTCTTCGGAGCCGGCGTGACCGCGAAGGTTGCTCTCGCTGACCAGTTCAGCGCCCCCTTCGAGAGTCCACCCGGTTCCCCCACCGGCAAGCGTCCCATCGGGGGCCAGCTGGTAGAAGCCATTGTCGTTCCACGGGGTGAACACCTGCTCGGCTTCTGGGTAGGAGCAGGCGGCATTGGCGCTCGATGCGTAGGCAGCGAGGCCGAGGACGAACATCACGGTTGCCATGGCCGCGAGGACCAGGCGGTGCTTCGGAGCTGCAATTGACATCAGAACCTCCTGTAGGCATGCGAAAAGGACTCGGTTTTCACCAAGCTGGCGGCTGAGCCGTCTCCCGGAGGGAGACCTCTGGCTTTGCGTCCCTGCCTCGCGACAGGTTTGCCCTTTTTCAGCTGACTACAGGGGCGGGCATCGGCCCAGAAGAGGCCGACTTGAGCGGGTTCGAACGAATGTCCTCTAAATCTCGGTATTCCGCGAAGAGGGTCGGCGGGGGGCGTGCCGATGCGGGGGCCACCTCAGTGTCTAGGCTCGCGGTCTCGTGATCGGTACTTACGCAGCCGTGCTGGCGATCTGCGCGGCCTCGTTGGCGGTCGGGCAGGCGGCGATCAGGATCCTCGGGGGGCGGCGCTGGTCATGGCTGGCGCCGGCGGTGGGGTTGGCGGTGCTGTGCGCCGCGTGCTGGGCGACGGTGCGGATGCCGGGGAACGGCTTGGTCTCCGCCGTGGTCGTCCTGGTCCTAGCGATGGGGTCGGTGGCGTACCTGTGGGGGCGGGTCGAGGGGGGAGGGGAGGCGCTGGGAGTCGGTTGGCCGGTCGCGCTGGGCGCGCTCCTCGCCGCTTCACTTCCGTTCGCTGTCGAAGGCCATTTCGGCATCCTCGGCACGAGCTTCAACCCGGATATGTCCCAGCATCTGCTCGCGGCGGATCGGCTAGCGGACGGGCAGCCCTCGCAGTTGCTGAACCAGGGCTATCCGCTCGGCCCGCACTCGATCGTGGTCGCCTTGAACAAGGGACTTGGGATCGGCCTCGTCCAGGGGTTTAGCGGCCTGACCATCGCCGTCGCCGTACTAGCATCCGTCACGGCCCTGACTGCGTTTCGTGATCTCCCCGCACTTCCACGCACCGCCGGCGCCCTTCTCGTCGGCCTCGCCTACGTGGCCGCCTCCTACCTCGCCCAAGGCGCGTTCAAGGAGACGATGCAGGCGCTGTTCCTGCTCGCCTTCGTGCTGGCCCTGCGCGAGGGAGATCGAAGCTGGATCGATCTGTCTCTTCGCTATGTGCCGGCTGCCCTGATCGCGGTTGGCTCCGCCTACACCTACAGCTTCCCCGGCTTGATCTGGCTGGGTGGGGCGGCGGTGATCTGGGCGCTGCTCACGCGGCCGGCGCTGCGAGCGCTCGGTATCGCCCTGATCGTTTTCCTCGTTGCGACCCTCCCGGAGATCGGGCGCATGCTCGACTTCCACAGCTTCGAGACCTTCGACCCCAACGGCCCTGGGCTCGGCAACCTTTTTGGCCAGATCTCGCCGTTCGAGGTGCTGGGGGTCTGGCCCTCGGGCGACTTCCGCCTCGCGCCGGGGGACGGGGCGGTGCCGGCGCTCGCCTACTACCTCGGGATCGCCTTCGGGCTCGCGCTGTTCCTCTACGGGTTGGTCTGGCTCTGGAAGCGCCGCGAGAACGCGATCCTCGCCGGCGTCGCCGCTGCCGCGCTCGCCTACCTCGCCGCCCGCGTCGCCGGAACGCCTTACACGGCCGCGAAGGCGATCGAGATCGCGTCGCCGCTCGTCGCCCTGACGATCCTCCTGCCGCTGCTCTCTTCGGTTCCGTGGTTCCTTTCAGACGACAGGCGTCCGAAAAGAACCACGCAACGGCTGTGGGCGCCGATTGCGGCTGCGCTCTTCATTGCGGCGGCGGGCGTCTGTTCGCTTCTCGCGCTCGCCAACGCTCCCGTCGGGCCGACCTCCTACTCGTCGTCCCTCAGCGAGTACCGCAAGCTCGTCGGCGAAGGGCCGACCGTCGTCTATGCCTCGCCGCAGTTGCTCGAGGAAGAACACGGGGGACCGTTCCTCGCCTGGGAACTGCGCGGTGGTCGGGTCTGCATCAAGTCGACCGAGGATCCCGAGGTCCCGCCGGGGGTGCGGTTCGCGATCTGGGACGAAGGCGACTGGACCCTGAAACGGATCAGCGACCCGGACCCCGGTAAGAGCCCCTGCCCGCTCGTCGCCGAACGGCAGGCGCGGCAGGGGCCCCGCTAAATACGACCGCGGTAATCAATTCCACCGGTAAGCGGCACCTCACCGGTGCACGTACCATTGCCTCGCATGGAGGCCGCGACCGAGAAGACCACCGTCACCCTGCCTGACGGCAAGCCGCTGGAGCTGCCAGCGGGGGCGACGGGCGCCGACGCGGCGGCCGCGATCGGCCCTGGCCTCGCCAAGGCGGCGCTGGCAATCAAGGTCGACGGCGAGCTGCGCGACCTCTCGGCGTCGCTGCCCGCCGACGGCGCCGAAGTGGCGATCCTCACCGACCGCGACCCCGAGGCACTGGAGCTGATCCGCCACGACGCGGCCCACGTGATGGCCGAGGCGGTTGTGGACCTCTATCCCGGCACCAAGGTGACGATCGGGCCGCCGATCGAGAACGGCTTCTACTACGACTTCGAGTTCCCGCCCGGAACCAAAATCACCGAGGAGGATCTGCCGAAAATCGAGGCGGCGATGCAGGAGCACATCGACGCCGACGAGGAGTTCTCCCGTCGCGACGTTCCCGTCGCTGAGGCGATCGAGCTCTTCCGCGGCGAGGACCAGGGTTTCAAGGTCGAGCTGATCGAGGATCTCGTCCGCGACGAAGGCGTGGAGACGGTCTCGCTCTACCGCAACGGCCCCTTCGAGGACCTTTGCCGCGGTCCCCACGGTCCCTCGACCGCCCGCATCAAGGCGATCAAGCTGAGCTCGGTCGCCGGCGCCTACTGGCGCGGCGACGAGCAGCGCGAGAGCCTGACCCGCATTTACGGCACCGCCTTCTTCTCGAAGAAGGATCTCGAGCAGCACCTCGAGCGCCTCGAGCAAGCCAAAGAACGCGATCACCGTCGGCTCGGGCCCCAGCTTGGCCTGTTCATGCTGCGCAAGGAGGCGCCGGGGATGCCGTTCTGGCTGCCGAACGGGACGACGATGCTGCGGACGATCGAGACAGAGGTCCGCGACCAGCTGCGCAAGCGCGGCTACCAGGAGATCGCGACGCCGCAGGTGATGGACGAGAGCCTCTGGCACCGCTCCGGGCACTGGGACAACTACAAGGACGACATGTACTTCATGGAGGACGACGACCGCCGCTACGCGCTGCGGCCGATGAACTGCCCCGGCGCCTGCCTCGTCTACTCCGCCGACCGCCACTCCTACCGCGAGCTGCCCCTGCGACTGGCCGAGTTCGGCCGCGTCTCCCGCAATGAGCGCGAGGGCGTCCTCCACGGCTTGCTGCGCGTCCGCGCCTTTACCCAGGACGATGCCCACGTCTACTGCACCGAGGAGCAGATCCCGGCCGAGGTCGCCTCGATCTGCGAGGCGATCGACGAGCTCTACGGCCGCTTCGGATTCGAGGACGTCCACGTCGAGCTCTCGACCCGGCCGGAGAAGTCGATGGGTTCAGAGGAGCAGTGGACCAAGGCCGAGGCGGCGCTGGCCGAGGCGCTCGAGAGCCAGAACCGCGAGTACACGTTGAACCCCGGCGACGGCGCCTTCTACGGGCCGAAGATCGACTTCCACATCACCGACGCCCTCGGCCGCTCCTGGCAGTGCGGCACCTGTCAGCTCGACTTTCAGATGCCCGAGCGCTTCGACCTTTACTACACGGGCGCCGACGACCAGGCCCACCGGCCGGTGATGATTCACCGTGCTCTGCTCGGCTCGATGGAGCGCTTCGCCGGGATCCTGATCGAGCACTACGCCGGCCGCTTCCCGACCTGGCTGGCGCCGGTGCAGGCGATCGTCCTGCCGATCTCCGACCGCCACAACGACTACGGCCGCGAGGCCCATGACCGGCTCCGCGACCTCGGCGTCCGCGTCGCCATGGACGACCGCTCGGAGTCGATCGGGAAGAAGATCCGCGACGCCTCGACGATCGGCTTTTACCCCTACATGCTGGTCGTCGGCGACCGCGAGGCGGAGAACAACGCCGTCGCCGTCCGTTCGCGCGAGGACGGCGACCTGGGGGAGATGTCGATGGCCGATTTCGCGGCCCGCGTCGAGTCCGAGATGGAGCAGCGCTGAAGGGCGGCGTTTACGCGCGGCCGTTCTGTCTCTATACTGCGGCGAACTTGATCGCTGGCACGAACAATCACCGCCGCCGCTGAGCGCCCTGTGCCTGCCTACCGTTTCGTCCTCTTGAAGTCCCCTCTTTCATAGTGCCGGTCCCGCGTAGGTTCGATCGGCGCCCACCAGAGCGCGACACCACCCGGATCAACGAGCGGATCCGCGTGCCGCAGGTACGCCTAATCGGCGCCGACGGCGAGCAGCTCGGGATCGTCGACATCAACGACGCCCTCAAACGCGCCCAGGAGGCCGAACTCGACCTGGTCGAGGTCGCCCCCGGCTCGAAACCGCCGGTGACCCGCCTGCTCGACTACTCGAAGTACAAGTACGAGCAGGAGCAGAAGCAGAAGCAGGCGCGCAAGCACCAGCAGCAGGTCAACATCCGCGAAATCAAGCTGCGGCCGAAGATCGCGACCCACGACTACGAGACCAAGAAGGGCCACGTCGAACGGTTCCTCAAGCACCGCGACAAGGTCAAGGTGACGATCATGTTCCGCGGTCGTGAGCAGGCCCACCCGGAGCGCGGCCGCGACCTCCTGCAGAAGCTCTTCGAGGACCTCGGCGGTCTAGCCGTGATCGAGTCGGCGCCGCTGCAGGAAGGGCGCAACATGAGCATGCTGCTCGGCCCGAGCAAAGAGGTGGACAAGATCGTCGGCGAGAGCCAGGGCGACGAGCCGGCCCCGGCTGACGACGCTTCGGTCCCGGCTGACGACGCCGCGGCTGCGCCTGACGACGCTTCGGCTGAAGCTAGCTGAGCACGACGTCGGCGATCCGCTCGGCGGAGCGCCCGTCCCAGAGCGGCGGCGGCCCGGGCGGGGTCCGTCGACCCTCGGCAAGCAGGGCGGGGATGCGGGCGATCGCCGCCGGGTCGAGGCCGAGCAGGGTGTTGGTGCCGGAAGTGACGGTGACCGGCCGCTCGGTGTTGTCGCGGAGCGTGAAGCAGGGAATTCCGAGGTAAGTCGTCTCCTCCTGGATGCCGCCGGAGTCGGTGAGGACGCCGCGGGCGTCGGCGATCAGGCTGAGGAAGTCGAGGTAGCCGAGCGGGTCGGTGAGGTGGAGGCCGGGAGCGTCGGGCTCGAGCCCCTCCATCATCTTCCGGGTGCGGGGGTGGACCGGGAAGAGGACCGGGATCTCGCGCGCCAGGGCGGCGAGCTGGGACACCGTCTCGCCCAGCAGCGGACCGTCGACGAGGGCGGGGCGATGGAGGGTTACGAGCAGGTAGGAGCCGGGATCGACCCCCAGGCGCGCCGCCGCGCCCGCCGCCCGGAAGCGCCCTTCCAGCGCCACCAAGGTGTCGATCATCGTGTTGCCGACCATGTGCATGCGCTCGTTGGGAATTCCTTCGGCGCGCAGGTTGGTGACCGCCTCGGGGCTGTGGAGGAAGAGCCACTCGGCGAAGCGGTCGGCGACGATCCGGTTCACCTCCTCGGGCATCGTCATGTCGAAGCTGCGCAGGCCGGACTCGATGTGGGCGACCGGGATCCCCATCTTCACCGCGGTCAGCGCTGCCGCCAGGGTCGAGTTGACGTCGCCGGGGGCCATCACCAGGTCGGGCTGCTCGTCGGCCAGGACCGGCTCCAGCCGCTCCATCGTCCGCGCCGTCTGCGCGGCGTGGCTGCCGGAGCCGACCTCGAGCATGTAGTCGGGCGCCGGCACCCCGAGCTCGGAGAGAAAGACCTCGGACATCAGCCGGTCGTAGTGCTGGCCGGTGTGGACGATCGTGTGCTGGCCCCCGGGGTGACGCGCCCGCAGGGCCCCGATCACCGGGGCGGTCTTGACAAAATTTGGCCGCGTTCCAACGACGTAGAGGATGCGCATCGCGGCGCCAGCGTACCCGGGGCCGTACGACAGAAAAGCCACGGACAGACCACGCCTACGCCACAGAAAACGAACAGGCGTGTCTGTCTGCTTCAATAGCGGACCCGATGCCGAAGATGAAAACCCATTCGGGCGCCAAGAAGCGCTTCAAAAAGACCGCCAAGGGCAAACTCCGTGGCCGTCGCGCCTTCTCCAGTCACATCCTGGAGAAAAAGTCGCCGAAGCGGAAGCGGAAGATGGCGAAGCCGGTCGAGATCGCGCCAAGCGACCAGAAGAAAGTCCGGACCCTGCTCGGAGGCGGCAAGTGAGCCGCGTCAAGCGCAGCGTCCACGCGCGCAAGAAGCGCCGCAAGGTCCTCAAGGAAGCGAAGGGCTACTTCGGCCGCAAGCACTCCTCCTACCGCTTCGCCAAAGAGCAGGTGCAGCGGTCGGGGATGTACGCCTACCGCGACCGGCGCAACAAAAAGCGCACTTTCCGCCGTCTCTGGATCACCCGCATCAACGCCGCCGCGCGGCTCGAGGGCATGAGCTACTCGGAACTGATGCACGGCCTCAACAAAGCCGAGGTCGAGGTCAACCGCAAGATGCTTGCCGATATCGCGGTCCACGACCGCGATGCCTTCCGCCGATTTGTGGAGCTAGCCCGGGAGGGTGCGGCCGCCTGAGGGCGTAACCGACACTTTCTCTCTCCCGGGCGGGCCGTATATCGGCCCGCTTTTTCGTTCCAGGAGAAGAAAAGACCGAGCAGAAGACACAGCAGATGATCGAGAGCCCCCAAAACGAGAAGCTGAAACTGGTCCGCAAGCTGCGGGACCGCAAGCACCGCGAGCGCGAGGGGCTGTTCGCGAGCGAGGGCGAGGACCTGCTCGAGGCGGGGTTGGCGAGCGGGGCGGAGCCACGGTTCGTGTTGGTCGCAGCAGGGTCTGGGCTCGAAGGCGAGGAAGTCGAGCCAGCGCTGCTGGCCGAGGTCTCGACTCTGGGCTCCGGCACGAGGGCGATAGCGGTCTGGCCGACCCCTGGGACCCGAACGCATTTGTCCCCGCATACCGGGGACAAATGCGTTCAGCCCTGTCTTTACCTGCACGGGGTGGGTGACCCCGGCAACGTCGGGACGATCGTTCGCACCGCCGACGCGCTGGTCGAGGGCTCGGTCGTGCTCGGACCCGATTGCGCCGACGCCTACTCGCCCAAGGCGGTCCGCGCCAGCATGGGGTCGATCTTCTCGCGGCCGCCCGTCAAGGCGGAATTCGAAGCGACCCCACAGCCGCGTGTCGCTTTAGTTGCCCACGGGGGTCAAGAACTCGACACGCTTGCTGGCGCCGCAACGGTCTGCCTCGGCGCCGAGCGGGAGGGGCTGCCCGAGGAGGTGGTTGCCGCCTGCGATCGCACGGTCACGATCCCGCTTCGTGAGGGCGGTCCCGACTCGCTCAACGTCGCCGCGGCGGCGGCGATCGCGGCTCAGCGGATATCTTCGCTCGCCATGGAGGAGGCGCGGCCCGATGCTTGAGCGGATCGAGGAGATCAGGGGCGTGGCCTCGGCTGCGATCGCTGCCGCCGGCTCCAGCGCCGAGCTGGAGGAGCTGCGGGTCCGCTACCTCGGCCGCAAAGCGGAGCTGACGGGGGTCCTGCGCGGGATCGCTGAGCTGCCGCCGGAGGAACGGGGCGAGGTCGGCGGCGCCGCCAACCGCGCCCGCAAGGAGCTGGAAGCGCTGCTCGAGCAGAGCGCCGAGCGCCTCAGCGCCTCCGAGCTCGAGCAGCAGCTCGTCTCCGACCGGATCGACGTCACCCTGCCCGGGGCACCGCCGCGCCCGGTGGGCCACCCGCACCTGATCGCCCGCACCACGCGGCTGATCGAGGACACGATGGTCGGCCTCGGCTACCACGTCGCCGAAGGCCCGGAGATCGAGCACGACTACTACAACTTCACCGCGCTGAACCACCCGCCTGGCCACCCGGCGCGGATGCTCCAGGACACCTTCTACGTGCAGTCGCACCCCGACGTGCTGCTGCGCACCCACACCTCGCCGATGCAGGTGCGCTCGATGGAGGCGAAGCCGCCGCCGATCTTCGTCGTCGTCCCCGGCAAGGTCTACCGGCGCGACTCCGACGCCACCCACAGCCCGATGTTCCACCAGGTCGAGGGGCTGGCGATCGGGGAGGGGCTGACCCTCGCCGACCTGCAGGGGACGCTCTTGGCGATGTGCCGGGCGCTCTTCGGCGCCGAGCGGGAGCTTCGCCTGCGGCCGCACTTCTTCCCCTTCACCGAGCCGAGCGTCGAGGTCGACGTCTCCTGCTTCCAGTGCGGCGGCAGCGGCGAGCTGGCCGGCGGTGAGCGCTGCAACCTCTGCAAGGGCCAGGGTTGGATCGAGATCCTCGGCGCCGGCATGGTCGACCCCAACGTCCTCGGTTTCGTCGAGGGCCACGGCTACGACGCCGAGCGGGTCCAGGGCTTCGCCTTCGGGATCGGGGTCGAGCGGGTGGCGATGCTGCGGCACGGCGTCCCGGACCTGCGGCGCTTCTTCGACAACGACGTGCGGATGCTGGAGCAGTTCGGATGAGAGCGCCTCTCTCATGGCTGCGCGAGTACTGCGACCCGGGGATGGACCCGGCCGCGCTCGCCGACCGGCTGGTGATGACCGGGACCGAGGTCGAGCGGATCGACACGGTCGGACCCAAGTCCGGCGACGGCTTTGTCGTTGGCAAGGTGCTGGCACGAGAACAACACCCCGACGCCGACCGGCTCAGCGTCTGCCGGGTCGACACCGGCGAGGGCGAGCGGACGATCGTCTGCGGCGCCCCCAACGTCGACGCCGGCCAGACGGTGGCCGTCGTCCTGCCTGGGGCGACGATGCCCGGCGGAATGAAGATCCGCAAGGCGAAGTTGCGCGGGGTTGCCTCCGAAGGGATGATCCTCTCCGCCGCCGAGCTCGAAATCGCCGAGGAGGCGGACGGGATCATGGTCCTCGACGACGGTCCGCCGCCGGGCACGCCTTTGTCCGAGGTACTGCCGCTGGGCGAGCCGGTGCTGGAGATCGAGGTGACTCCGAACCGGACCGACTGCTTCGGCGTCCACGGCGTCGCCCGCGAGGTCCACGCGATCACCGGGGCGCCGCTGGCGCCCGATCCCTGGGCCGAGGACGCGTCGGCCGAGGGGGAGGGGGAGGCCTCCGATTACGCCTCGGTCCGGGTTGACGTCCCCGAGCTCTGCCCGCGCTTCACCGCCCGCGTCTTCACCGACATCGCCGTCGCTCCCTCGCCGGCCTGGCTACAGGCGCGGCTGACGGCGGCGGGCCAGCGGCCGATCAACAACGTCGTCGACATCACCAACTACGTGATGCTGCTGACCGCACAGCCCTTGCACGCCTTCGACCTCGACAAGGTCCCCGGCGGCGAGCTGATCGTCCGCACGGCGGAGGACGGCGAGAAGATGACGACGCTGGACGACGTCGAGCGGAGCTTCGACGCCGAGACGGTCCTCGTCTGCGACCGCGAGGGCCCCTCGGGGATCGCCGGGATCATGGGCGGGCAGCGCTCCGAGGTCAGCGACGCGACGACGCGGGTCCTGCTCGAGGTCGCCTGCTGGAACGGGACCAACATCCTCCGCACCTCGCGGATGCTGGGCCTGCGCTCGGAGGCCTCCTCGCGCTTCGAGAAGCAGCTGCACCCGGACCTCTGCCTGCGGGCGCAGCGGATTGCTTCCCGGCTCCTGATCGAGCTCTGCGGCGCGAAAATGGTGCCGGGGACGATCGACGAGGCGGCCGAGATCCCGGAGCCGCGGCGGCTGCGCCTGCGGGCGAGCCGGGTCGAGGGCCTGCTGGGGATGACGATCTCCCAGGACGAGCAGAAGGTCTATCTGGAGCGGCTCGGCTTCGAGGCGAGCGCCGACGGCGACGACCTAGAGGTCGTCGTTCCGCCCGACCGCCACTACGACGTCACCCGCGAAGTCGACCTGATCGAGGAGGTGGCGCGGGTCCACGGCATCGACGAGCACCTGCCGACGACGCTGCCGGCAACCGGGACCGAGGTGGGCGGCCTCAGCCGCGCCCAGCGGCTGCGGCGGCGGGCCGAGGACGGCCTACGCGACCTCGGCTTCGACCAGGTCGTCGGCTGGAGCTTCACCGACCCCGGCGAGGCGGGACGTCTGCGGATCCCCGACGATGACCCGCGCGCGACCCCGGTCCTGCTGGCCAACCCGCTGTCCGAGGAGCAGTCGGCGATGCGGACGACCCTGCTCGGCTCGCTGCTCGACGTCGCCGCCCGCAACAACGCCCGCGGCGCCGGCAACCTCGCCCTCTTCGAATCGGCTCGCGTCTATCTACAGGACGCAACCCCGGCTGACGGGGTCGATCCGCTGGCCGGCCACTTCGCGGGCGATCAGCCGGCGCCGTTCTCCGAGCCGCACCGGTTCGCGGCGCTCGCGACCGGGTCGCTGAGCGAGCGCTCCTGGCGCGGGGGCGGCGAGGCCGCGGACTTCTTCGCCCTCAAGGGAGCGCTGGAAGCGCTGGCGCGGCAGCTCGGGGTCGCGCTCTCCTTCGCGGCGGCCGAGCAGCCGTTCCTGCACCCGGGCCGCTCGGCCGCGATCTCGATCGGCGACACCGCCGCCGGCTGGCTGGGCGAGGTGCACCCGCTGGTCTGCCGGACCTGGGACCTCGACGCTGCAGTCGCCTTTGAAATCGACGCGGCGCCGCTCCTCGCCGCCGCGACCGTGGGCGAGGAGCGCTACGAGGACGTCACCACCTTCCCGGCCGTCTACCAGGACCTCGCTGTGGTCGTGCCCGCCGACGTTCCCGCCGAAGCGGTCAGCGAGGCGATCCGCGCCGGCGGCGGCGAGCTTCTGCAGGGGGCCGAGGTCTTCGACCTCTTCGAAGGCGAGCAGCTCGGCGAGAATCGCAAGAGCCTCGCCCTCAACCTCGAGTTCCGCGCCCCCGACCGCACCCTCACCGACGAGGAGGTCGCCGGCCTGCGCGAGGCGATCAAGGCGAAGCTGGACGAGATCGGGGGGACGCTGCGTGAATAAGCGCGTGCTGGTCGCCGGCGCCTCCGGCTTCACCGGGGCGCTCGCGGCGCAGATCGTCCACGACCATCCGAGCCTGGACCTCGTCGCTGCGACCTCCCGCAGCGACGCCGGCAAGCGGTTGAGTGAGCTCTACCCGCGTTACCGGGCGCCGATCGAGCTGACCGAGCTCGACCTCGGAAACCTGCCCGACGTTGACGCGGCGATCGTCGCCTATCCGCACGGCGCCGCCGCCCCGACCGATGCCGCCCTGCGCGAGGCGGGGATCCTCGTCGTCGACCTCTCGGCCGACTTCCGGCTGCGCGACATGGACACCTACCGGCGCTGGTACGGCGACCACGGCGCCCCCGACCTCTTCGGCACCGGCGTCTACGGGCTGACCGAGATCTACCGCGAGCAGCTGCGCGAGGCGAAGCTCTGCGCCACCCCGGGCTGCTACCCGACCGCGAGCGTGCTCGCCCTGGCGCCGCTGGCCGAACAGGGGCTGCTCTCCGAGGTCTTCGTCGCCGCGATGCAGGGGACCTCGGGCTACGGCCGCGCCAGCGACGATCTTGTCCACTTCTCGAACATGACCGAGAACGCTTTCCCCTACAAGACCGAGGGCCACCGTCACCGGCCCGAGATCGAGCAGGAGCTGGTGGCGCTCGGCAGCCCGGCACCGGTCACCTTCGTCCCGCACCTGCTGCCGCTCGACCAGGGCGAGCTCGCGACCTGCTTCGCGACGCTCTCCGAGCCCACCTCGAAGGAGGCGGTCCGTGACCTTTACGAGCAGCGCTACGCCGACGAGCCCTTCGTCCACCTGCTCGACGGCCCGCCGAACCTGCGCGCCGTTCGCGATACGAACGAGTGCCATGTCTACGTCACGGTTGAGGAGCGGGGGAGGGTGATCGCCTTCTCGGCGATCGACAACATTTGGAAGGGCGCCTCGAGCCAGGGCGTGCAGAACCTCAACTTGATGTTGGGGCTCGAGGAGACGGGGGGGTTGCTGTGAGCTTCTTTCGCTCACGCTGGGTCGATGCTCCCGACGGCGTCGAGGAGCTCGACCCCAACCAGCTCGCGCCTGGCTTCCGCGCCGGCGGCGCTCATTGCGGCCTTAAGGGCGGTGGCCGCACCGACGTAGGGCTCGTCGTCTGCGACGCCGAGGAGGTCAGCTCGGCCCTGCTGCTGACCCGCAACGCCTCCGCCGCGGCGCCGATCCGGGTCTGCCGCGAGCGCTGCGACGCCGGCGGCATCCGCGCCGCCGTCGTCAACAGCGGCAACGCCAACGCCGAGACCGGCGAGCAGGGCTTCGCCGACGCGCTGGCGATGTCCACCGTCGCCGCCAAGCAGCTGGGGCTGGAGCAGCCGCAGGTAGCCGTCGCCGAGACCGGGACGATCGGCGTGCCGCTGCCGGTTGACGCCGTCCTCGTCGGCATCGCCGAAGCGGCGAAGACGCTCGCGCCTGACGGCGGCAGCGCCTTCTCCGACGCGATCCTCACCACTGACCGCTGGCCCAAGCGCTGCACCCTGCGCGCCGGCGGCGTGACGCTTTCCGCCCAGGCGAAGGGGGCGGGGATGATCGAGCCGAACATGGCGACGATGCTCTGCTTCGTCCAGACCGATGCCGTCGTCGAGGATGCCGACGTGCGCCTGCACGCCGCCGTCGACGCCTCCTTCAACCGGATCACGGTCGACGGCCAGATGAGCACCAACGACACCGTCCTGCTGCAGGCCTCCGGCGCCTCTGGGCAGCCGCTCCCCGCCGGGCTGCTGGAGGCGGTGCTGATGCAGCTGGCGATCGAGATCGTCCGCGACGGCGAGGGCGCGGTCCGCACCGGCCGGATCGAGGTCACCGAGGCGGCCACCCAGGCCGAGGCCGAGCGGGTCGCCCGGGCGATCGCCAACTCGCCGCTGGTGAAGACGGCGCTCTTCGGTCGCGACCCCAACTGGGGCCGGATCGCGCAGGCCGCCGGCGCCGCCCTCGCCGGCGAGGATCTGAACGAGCTCGGGGCCGAGAACATCGACGCCGAGGAGCTCGGCGCCGAGGTCGAGGAGGCGGAGATCGGCCTGCGGCTCGGCCGCGGCGAGCACAGCGCCCACGTCTGGTTCTCCGACCTCGGCTACGAGTACGTGAAGCTGAACGCGGAATACACGACGTGACCGGCGCGCACGACAGCAGCGTCGCAACGCTCCTCGAGGCGCTCCCGTACATCCGCGAGTTCCACGGCCGCACGGTCGTCATCAAGTACGGCGGCGCCGCGATGCTCGACGAGGGACTGCGGGAAGACTTCGCCGCCGACGTCGTCCTCCTCAAGTACGTCGGCCTCAACCCGGTGATCGTCCACGGCGGCGGGCCCGAGATCACCCGCTACATGGAGAAACTCGACCTCGAGGTTCGCTTCCACGAGGGCCTGCGCGTCTCCGACGCCGAGACGGTCGAGGTCGCTCAGATGGTCCTCGCCGGCAAGCTCAACTCGGAAATCGTCCAGCGCCTCAACCGCCACGGCCAGCCCGCGGTCGGCCTCTCCGGCGAGGACGGCAACCTCTTCGAGGTGGCTCCGGTCGCCAACGCCGAGCAGGTCGGTTTCGTCGGCTCGATCGAGCGGGTCGACGTCGACGTCCTCAACCACATCGCCGCCGACTACATCCCGGTGATCGCCTCCTCGGCCTCCGACCGCAGCGGCCAGTCCTACAACGTCAACGCCGACGAGGCGGCCGGCAAGGTCGCGGCGGCGCTCGGCGCCCACAAGGCGATCTTCCTCACCGACGTGGTCGGCTGGCTCGAGGATCCGGCCGACGAAAGCTCGCGGATCTCGCAGGCGACCGTGGCCGAAGTCGACGAGAAGCTGCCGAGCCTGGAGGGGGGGATGAGGCCGAAGCTGCAGGCCTGCGCCGATGCGATCCGCGGCGGCGCCCAGTCCGCCCACATCATCGACGGCCGCGCTCCCCACAGCCTCCTCTTGGAGCTATTTACGGACGCCGGTATCGGCACCATGGTCATCCCATGAGCGACGTCGCCGAGGGGATCGGCCTGGGGGGGACGCAGGCGCTCGACGAGCGCTACCTGATGCGGACCTACAAGCGGGCGCCGGTCGACTTCGTCCGCGGCGAGGGGCCGCTGCTTTGGGACGCCGAGGGCAAGCGCTACCTCGACTTCCTCACCGGGATCTCGGTCTGCTCGGTCGGCCACTGCCATCCCGACGTGATCAAGGCGGTGCGGGAGCAGACCCAGCGGCTGATGCACGTCTCCAACCTCTTCTACACCGAGCCGATGGCGCAGCTGGCCGAGCAGCTCTCGGAGTCGAGCCTCGGCGGTCGCGTCTTCTTCGCCAACTCGGGCACCGAGGCGAACGAGTGCGCGATCAAGATCGCCCGCAAGCACGCGCACGGGCGCGGCGTCGCCAACCCCGAGATCGTCAGCTTCGAGAGCGACTTCCACGGCCGCTCTTACGGCGCACTCGCGGCGACGCCAGCGCTGGCGGCAAACGAGGCCCTGGGGCCGATGCTGCCGGGGTTCCGAGCGGTTCCACGCAGCGACGCGGCGGCTCTGCGCGAGGCTGTGGGAGAGAACACCGCCGCCGTTCTGATTGAGCCGATCCAGGGCGAGTCCGGCGTCTTCCCGATCACCGACGAGGCGCTGCTAGCGGCCCGGGAGGCCTGCGACGAGGTCGGCGCGCTGCTGATCTTCGACGAGATCCAGACGGGGATGGGTCGTACCGGTTCGCTCTGGGCCTATGAGCAGACGCCGGTCCGCCCCGACGTCCTCACCAGCGCCAAGGGCCTCGGCGGCGGCTTCCCGATCGGCGCCTGCGTCACCGGCCCCGTCGCCGCCGACGTGCTCGAGCCCGGCGACCACGGCTCGACCTTCGCGGCCGGCCCGGTTGCCACCGCCGCCGCACTCGCCGTCCTCGCGATCGTCGACGACCCGGTCTTGTTGCGGCACGTGCGCGAGCTCGGCGCCTACCTCTGCGAGGGCCTCGATGGGCTGGAGGGGGTGCGGGAAACCCGTGGCCGCGGGCTCATGGTCGGCGTCGGGCTCGAGGAGGGGGTCGACGCTGCGGCCGTCACCGCCGACCTGCTCGAGCGCGGCCTCGTCGTCAACGCCCCGCGGCCCGACACCCTGCGACTGCTGCCGCCGCTGGTGATCGATTCCGACCACGTCGACCTCGCGGTCGGCCTGATTTCCGAATCGCTTCTAGGCTTCGCTCCGCGATGAGACGCCGCGGCAAGCCAAGCGACATCCGCAAGGACCAGCGCGCGCTGCGCACCGACACCGCCGAGCGGCTGGAGGCGATCGTCGAGGCCGCCGAGCGCGCGGCCCAGGGAGTGATCGACGACGCCGAAGCCCAGGCACGCCGCTACCTCGCGCAGGCCATGGCGGAAGCAGATCGCGCCGCCGAAGGCCGCAGCGACGAGCTCTACGACCTGATCGAGGCACTGTTGGGGCAGGCTGTGGTGCTGCGCCAGGAAGCCGAACGCCTGCAGGCGACGCTGGAAGTCGCCAGGGAGCGGATCGACATCGGCCAAGAGGTGAGCGAGGAGCGCCCGTCGCAGCCCGAAGGTCCGGCGGCGCCGCGCCTACGCGCGGTCGAAGATCGGCGCGCCCCCGCTGAGTTCTCCCCGGAGCCGGTGGCGGAGCCCGTCGACCGCCGCCGCGGTGATCCCGCCGGAGCGCGCCTGTTGGCGACGCAACTGGCGGTTTCCGGCAGCAGCAGAGAGGAGATCGCCGAGCGGCTTCGAAACGGTTTCGAGATCGAGGACACCGACGCGATCCTCGACGCGATCCTCGGACCGGAGGCTTAGAAGACGATGCACGAGGACCCGACCCGCCTGATGGGGCCCGAAGACCGCGGCCCCGGTGGACCGGGGGGCGAGCGACCCCACGGCAACATGCGCCTGCTCGTCGCCGGCTTGATCGCGGTGATCGTCGGCCTCCTGATCGCGGTGATCGTGATCGCCAACGGCGACGACAGCGGCGAAACCACGACCTCCAGCATCGAAACGACTGCGACGACGCCGACGACCACCGAAAGCACGACCACGACGACGGAATCGACGACCACGACCGAAGAAGAGCCGACGGTCGAAGAAGACGAAGAAGCGCCCGAAGAAGAAGAACCCGAAGAAGAAGTGCCGCCAGTTGAAGACGAAGACGGCGGCTCGGGCGGGCTCGAAGCTCCCTAGAAGTCCCGATCTCGGGCGGCGTGAGAGACTTCCGCCCCCGTGACACCTGAGCCCCAGCCGACCGCCACCTACGAGGCGGACCCCGCCAATGTGCATCGCGTCCTCCTGCTCTATTCGGGCGGTCTCGACACGAGCGTGATGCTGAAGTGGATCCAGGACAACTACGAAGCCGAAGTCGTCTGCCTCACCGTCAACCTCGGCCAGCCCGGCGAGGACTACGAGGTGGTCGAACAAAAGGCGTTGCAGCTAGGGGCGGTCGAGTGCCACGTCGTCGACGCCCGGGAGCGCTTCGCCTCCGAGTTCGTCGCCCCGGCGATCAAGGCCAACGCCATCTACGGCAACGGCTACCCGCTCTTCACGGCCCTCGGCCGGCCGCTGATCGCCCAGCTCGCGGTCGAGTACGCGCGCCAGTCGAGCTGCGACACGATCGCCCACGGCTGCACCGGCAAGGGCAACGACCAGGTCCGGATCGAGGCGACGGTGGCGACGCTGGCGCCGGAGCTGAAGACGATCGCGCCGGTGCGCACCTGGGCGATGGGCCGCGACGAGGAGATCGCCTACGCGCGTGAGAACGGGATCCCGGTCAAGGGCGGGACCGAGGTCGCGCCGTACTCAATTGACGACAACTTGTGGGGGCGGTCGTCGGAGGGTCGCTGGATCGAGGATCTCGAGCGCGCGCCCGAAGATGACGTCTTCCAGCTCGTAACGCGCCCCGAGGAGGCGCCCGACGAGCCGGAGACCGTTACGGTCGGCTTCGAGCAGGGTCTGCCGGTCTCCCTCAACGGCGAGCGCCTCGAGCTCGTCGACCTGCTGGAAGAGGCGGCCGGGATCGGCTGCCGCCACGGCGTCGGCATCGTCGACCACATCGAGGACCGGATCGTCGGCCTCAAGGTCCGCGACATCTACGAGGTGCCGGCGGCGGCGATCATCCTCACCGCCCACGAGGAGCTGGAGCGGCTGGTCGGAACGATCCACCAGAACCAGTTCAAGCCCGCCCTGGACCAGAAGTGGGGCTACCTCGTCTACGCCGGCCTCTGGTGGGAGCCGCTGCGCTCGGACCTCGACGCCTACATGGATGCCGTCAACGCCCAGGTGACGGGTGAGATCGGCCTGCGCCTCTATAAAGGCAGCGTCCGCGTCGTCACCCGCTCGTCGCCGAACGCCGTCTATGACGCCAGCCTCGCCGGCTTCGCCGAGTCTGGTGGCCTCTTCAAGCAGACTGCCTCACCCGGCTTCATCGAGCTCTGGTCGCTGCAGTCGCGGATGGCGCACCATCTGCGCGAGCGGGAGGAGGGCTGATGTACAACCGCCTCGGGAAAGCCTCGATCAAGTTCGCTTTCCGCTACATGCGTCGCCGCTACCGGCGCGAGGCGCGGATCGGCCTTGGGGTCGCCGGCGTAGCGGCCGCGGCGCTGCTCGCCTACTTCGCCACCCGCGACGCCCCCGAAGGCTGACCACCTACCCGCAACTTCGCTTGCGGGTTATCGGCAACTTGCAGGGATTTCCGGGCGGCCTCGCTAGCCTCGGCCCTCGTCGTGCGGCCGCTTCAGCTGAATAGGAACCTGGGTCAGATCTGCGCCGCAGCGCTGCTCTGCGCGCTGCTCGTGGGCCTCGCCGTGGCGGTCGGCAGCGCCGGCGCGACCGAAGCCGAGCAGCTGGAATCGAAGCTGGCCGCAGCGCGCGACGAGGCCGGCTCGCTCTCCTCGCAGCTGCAGGCGACGACGGCGGAACTGGCGAGCGCCGAAGCCGAAGCGAAGGACGCCGCCGCCGAAGAGGAAGAACTGACGACGCTGCTGGCCGAGGGGCGCCAGCGCGCCGCCGAGCTGGCGCGCAAGCTGGAGGCGACCCAGCACCGGTTGGCGCTGGAGAAGGCGCGGCTGCAGCGCTCCCGCGACGTGCTGGCGGCGCGGCTCGTGGCGATCTACGAGAGTGGCACCCCGAGCACTGCCGACCTCGTCTTCGGCTCCGGCGACTACGACGACTTCGTCGCCCAGAGTGACTACCTGCGGGCGATCTCCGAAGCCGACAGCGCCCTCGCCGACCGCGTCGCCGATGTCCGGGCCACGGTCCACCGCCAGGTGTTGCGGGTCGCCGACTTGCGCGCCGAAGCGGTCGCCTACGACGAACGGTTGGAAGCGGCCCGCGCCGAAATCGCCGACGTCCGCGCCGCCGCCGAGGCCGCGGCGGCCCGGTTGGAATCGCTGAGCGCGAGTCGCGAAGCCTCGCTGGCGACGCTGAAATCCGACATCGCCGAGTGGGTCGACGAGATCCAGGAAGCCCGCCTCGCAGAATCGGAAGCCGAAGCCGAAGAAGAAGTCGGCCGCTGGCTCGGCGGGCCCTATTCGATCCCGACCTACATCGTGATGTGCGAGTCGGGGGGCAACTACAGCGCCGTCAACCCCTCCAGCGGCGCCGGTGGCGCCTACCAGATCCTCCCCTCGACCTGGGAACTGTACGGCGGCAAGGGCGAACCGCAGAACGCCCCGAAGGCCGAACAGGACCGGATCGCCGCCGAAATCTGGGCCGATTCCGGAACCAGCGCCTGGGTTTGCGGGTAAGCGAAGCTCACCCGCACCGGATCAGCACGGAAGTAGCGCGAAAGCGTCACGGGACCCCCACGGTTCCGACATGCCTATTTGGCATGCTCGGTCCCGCCCGTGAGCAACCCCGCCGCCGTACATCTGCATGCCCATAGCGAGTACTCGCTGCTCGACGGCGCCTGCAAGATCGACGCGATGGCGGCGCGGGCGGCGGAGCTCGGCCAGCCTGCCCTCGGCCTCACCGACCACGGGGTCATGAACGGGGCCGTCGACCTCTACAAGGCCTGCAAGAAGCACGGGATCAAGCCGATCGTCGGCCTCGAGGCCTATTTCGTCGAGGACCGCCACGCGATCAAGGAGCAGACGCGGTACGAGCGCAACCACCTGACCCTGTTGGCCGAGAACGACCAGGGTTTCTCGAACCTGGTCAAACTCACCTCCGCCGGTTTCCTCGAGGGCTTCTCCCGCGGCAAGGCGAACGTCGACATGGACCTGCTGGCCACGCACTCAGAGGGGGTGATCGTCCTCACCGGCTGCCTGCAGTCGCGTTTCTGCCGCCGCCTGATCGAAGAGCGCAACGACGACGCCCGCGCCCACCTCGACGACCTGATCCAGGCCTTCGGCCCCGAGCAGGTCTACTTCGAGGTTCAGAAGAACGGAATCGAAGAGCAGGACAAGGCGAACGAGGGGATCGTCCGCTTCGCCCGCGAGCTGAACCGGCCCCTGGTCGGAACCGCCGACGTCCACTACCTGCGGCGCGAGGACTTCGACAACCACGCGGCGCTGCTCTGCGTGCAGACGAAGTCGACGCTGCAGATGCCGAAGATGAGCTTCGACACGAACGAGTTCTACATCAAGGACAACGCCGAAATGGCCGAGTCCTTCGCCGAGTGGCCGGAGGCGGTGCCGACGACGTTGGAGATCGCCGAGCGCTGCGAGATCGACATCGAGCTCGGCAAGCTGCTGCTGCCACGCTATCCGACCCCCGACGGCGAGGAGCCGGGCGCGATGCTGCGCCGGATCGCGATGGACGGGCTGCGCGCCCGCTACGGCGACCCGCCGCCGGCCGACGCGGTCGAGCGGCTCGAGTTCGAGCTCGGGGTGATCGAGGAGATGGGTTTCGAGTCCTACTTCCTGATCGTCTGGGACTTCGTCAGCTACGCGAAGCAGAACGGGATCGCCGTCGGCCCGGGCCGCGGCTCAGCCGCTGGCTCGATCGTCTCCTACTGCCTGCGGATCACCGACCTCGACCCGCTCGAGAACGAATTGATGTTCGAGCGCTTCCTCAACCCCGGCCGCAAATCGATGCCGGACATCGACATCGACTTCTCGGTCCGCGGCCGCGAGCGGATGATCCGCTACGTCGGCGACAAATACGGCCGCGAGTCGGTCGCCCAGATCATCACCTTCGGCAAGATGGCGCCGCGCGCCGCCACCCGCGATGCGGCCCGCGTGCTCGGCTTCGACTACGCCACCGGCGACCGGTTGGCGAAGCAGATCCCGGAGCCGATCATGGGCCGCAGCCCCTCCTTCGAGGAATGCCTGAAGGAGGGCCAGGAGCTGCGCAAGACCTACGACTCCGAGCCCGACGCGAAGAAGGTCATCGACGTCGCCCAGGGCCTCGAGGGGATCATCCGCAACAACTCGATCCACGCCGCCGCCGTCGTCATCGCCGACCGGCCGTTGCACGAGATCGTCCCCCTGCAGCTGGCCGAGGACAAGAGCGCCCCGGCGCCGCCGCCCGCCAACGGCAACGGCAGCGGTTCGGCCAAACCCGAGCGCCAGTACAAGATCGTCACCCAGTACTCGATGGGGCCGATCGAGGAGATCGGGCTACTGAAGATGGACTTCCTCGGCCTCCGCAACCTCGACGTGATCGAGGACGCGATCGACATCATCGAGCGCTCGCGCGGCGAGCGGGTCGACATGGAGCAGATCCCGATCGACGACGCGAAGACCTACGAGATGCTCGCCGCCGGCGACTCGACCGGTGTCTTCCAGTTCGAGTCGGAGGGAATGCGCGACGCCCTGCGGCGGGTGAAGCCGACCGAGTTCGCCGACATCGTCGCCCTCGGCGCCCTCTACCGGCCCGGCGCGATGGCCTACATCCCTACCTACGCCAAGGGCAAGAAGGAACCCTCCTCGGTCCGCTACCCGGATCCTCGCCTCGAGGCGATCACCAAGGAGACCCACGGCTGCGTCATCTACCAGGAGCAGCTGATGCAGATCGCCCGCCAGATGGCCGGCTTCTCGGGCGCCGAGGCGGACGACCTGCGCAAGGCGATCGGCAAGAAGAAGCGCGACCTGATGGCGACGATGAAGGACAAATTCATGGAAGGCCTGGAGAAATCCGGGACCGAACGCAAAGTCGCCCAGGACCTCTGGAAGCTGAACGAAGCCGCCGCCGACTACTCCTTCAACAAGTCCCACGCCGCCTGCTACGGGCTGATCTCCTACCGCACCGCCTACCTCAAGGCCAACTACCCGGCCGAGTACATGGCGGCGGTGATCTCTTCGGTGATGAACACCAAAGACAAGGTCCCGTTCTTCGTCAACCGCTGCGCGGAGATGGGGATCGAAGTCCTGCCGCCCGACGTCAACTCCTCCGGCCACAGCTTCGTCGTCTCCGAGAACGCGATCCGCTTCGGCCTCGACGCGGTCAAGAACGTCGGCCACGCGGCAGTGGAGGCGATCCTCCGCGCTCGCGAGGAGAAACCGATTGAGTCGATCTGGGACTTCTGCGAGCGGGTCGACAGCCGCGCCGTGAACAAACGGGCGATCGAATGTCTGGTCAAGTGCGGCGCCCTCGATTCGACCGGCGACAGCCGCAAAGGGATGCTGGAGACGCTGCCGCAGGCGCAGTCGGCGGGCCAGAAGGCGCAGGCCGACGCCCAGCTCGGCCAGGGCTCGATCTTCGACTTCGGCGAAGAAGGCGGGGGCGGGGGAACGCAGTCGCAGGCGCACCACCGGCCGCCGATCCCCGGCGCCGAGTTCGACCGGGCCGAGATGCTCTCGATGGAGAAGGAGACCCTCGGCACGTACCTCTCTTCGCACCCGCTGACCGAAGTCGGGCCGGCGCTGCGGGCGCGGGTCGATTGCGGGATCGCGCAGCTGGCGAGCAAGCCCGATGGCGCCTGGGTGACGGTCGGCGGCATCGTCGTCGACTGCAAGAAGATCCGCACCAAGAGCGGCAACCAGATGATGTTCGCGACCCTCGACGACGTCGAGGGTCAGGTCGAGATGCTCGTCTTCAAGGCCGACCAGGCCGAGAGCGCCTCGATCATCGAGCCCGACGCGATCGTCCTCGTCCGCGGCCGCCTCGACCACAAGGACCGCGGCGAGACGAAGCTGGTCGTCCAGGAGGCGCAGCGCTTCGAACCCGACGAGGCCGAGATCCAGAAGGCTGCGAAGCTCGCTCCGGCCGCGTCGGCGGCGCCGGCGGGACCGTTCGAGGTGCCGATCGACCTCGCGCGTTGGAACGACGAGCTCTGCGAGGAAGTGAAGGCGGTCCTCGAGCACCACAAAGGCGACTCCGAGGTCTTCCTCGTCGTCGGCGACCGCCGCTTCAAGGTCGGCGAGGGATACCGGGTGAAGCCCTCGGGGATGTTGCGCACCGAGCTGGACCACGTCTTGGGCGCCACTGCGATCGCGGCGTGAGCCCAAACCGCTTGGTTCCGCGATCTCGCATCCCTAAGCTTTCCGAATGACCGCTACGCGCACCACGGTCGGCGAGTGCCGCCAGTGCCGCTCCTTCTGCGACAAGATGGTCGAGCCTCGCGGCTGTATCGAGCTCGGTTGTCGCTACCTCTACAGCTACGTCGACCGCCTCAGCGGCGAGCAGTACGTCGGCTGCATGCAGGAGGTCTACGGGGCGGAGATAGAGCTCAGTGCGGTGCTGGAGAAGGGCGGCTTCGGCGGGGTCAAGATGACCGGCGAGCCGCTGCCGCACTGCCAGTTCACGGTCGAGCAGGCATACGAGGGCGAAGGCGGCTCCTATGGCTGCGTCAACAAACGCTTCTTCGACTGCTCCGACGAGGGCAGCGAGGGCCTGCGCGCCTTCGACCTGCGCGACATCTGAGCCGTTCCCAGACGAGACGGCGCGATCCCGTCGCCTTTTCGTGACACGACATCGTTCTATGTAGAATTCGCCGCCATGGCTGATTCCTCCGTCGCCGACGTCGACGCGCAAGCACTGCTCGACGAGGCCAACTCCACGTCCGACGCTCAGGGCGAGCCCAAGTTCACGCTCGAGCTCGACCAAGACCAGAAGGACATCAAAGAGTGGGTGCACGGCTTCGCCGAGGGCGTCGTCCGGCCCGCCGCCGAGGAGTGGGACGAGCGCGAGGAAACGCCGTGGCCGGTAATCCAGGAGGCCGCCAAGATCGGCCTCTATAGCTTCGAAGCCGTCGGCCAGTTCTGGGCTGACGAGACCGGCCTCACGCTCCCGATCGCCAACGAGGAGCTCTTCTGGGGCGACGCCGGCATCGGCATGGCGATCATGGGCACGACCCTCGCGGTCGCAGCGATCTTCGGGCAGGGAACCCCGGAGCAGATGGGGGAGTGGATCCCCCAGTGCTACGGCGACGCGGACGACGTCAAGCTCGGCGCCTTCTGCGCCTCCGAGCCCGACGCTGGGTCCGACGTCTCCGGCATCCGCACCAGCGCCAAATACGACGAGGCGAAAGACGAATGGGTGCTCAACGGCCAGAAGGCCTGGGCGACCAACGGCGGCATCGCGAATGTTCATGTCGTGATCGCCTCGGTCGACCGCGAGCTCGGCTCGCGCGGCCACGCCGCCTTCGTCATCCCGCCCAACACGCCGGGCTGCGAGCAGGGCGCCAAGGTTAAGAAGCACGGCCTCCGCGCTTCCCATACCGCCGACGTCCACCTCGACGACTGCCGCGTCCCGGGCTCCTGCCTGCTGGGCGGCAAAGAGAAGCTCGACGAACGGCTCGCCCGCGTCCGCGAGGGCAAAAAAGCTAAATCTCAGGCGGCGATGCAGACCTTCGAGGCGAGCCGGCCGACGGTCGGCGCGCAGGCGCTTGGGATCGCCCGGGCTGCCTACGAGTACGCGCTTGACTACGCCAAAGAGCGCGAACAGTTCGGCCGCAAGATCGTCGAGAACCAGTCGATCGCCTTCGACCTAGCGAACATGAAGCTCGAGATCGACGCCGCCCGCCTGCTCGTCTGGCGCGCCGCCTGGATGGGCCGCCAGGGCCACAAATTCGAAAACGCCGAGGGCTCGATGTCGAAGCTCAAGGCCGGCGAGGTAGCCGTCTGGGTGACCGAGCGGGCGATCCAGATCCTCGGCGGCAACGGCTACACCCGCGAGTTCCCGGTCGAGCGGATGCACCGTGATTCGAAGATCTACACGATCTTCGAGGGAACCTCAGAGATCCAGCAGCTCGTGATTTCCCGAGCGATCTCTGGCTTCCACATCAAATAAAGACTTACGGCGGGAGAGCAAGGACCGGGGCAGGGGTGCACCGGTCCTTGTCGCCTGTCCGGAAGCGGTTGCGGTAGGGAGGGACGGGTGTCCCCTGACCTTCCTGGGTTCCTCGCCGGACGCGTGGCAGCTCTCTAGGAGTGGATAGGGCGAGGAACAGGACGCCGGTCGGCCAGGGGACACCCGTCCCTCCTTGCGACAGTCCTTGAAGATTCGTGTTACGCGGCGCGCCTTTTGAGGCCTTTGCGCCGCAGGCGCTTCGCCAGGGTCACTTCGGCTTTCGAGGAGCCTTTCTTTTCTGGGCCTGGGGTCTCCAAGGTGGCTGGGAGGCCCTCGAAGCGGGGCTCGGAGAGGAAGGCGGCTAGGCCTCTTTTGCCCATCTCGCCTTTGCTGATGTTGGCGTGGCGGTCTAGGCAGGCACCAAGGGGGACAGCGGCGTCGTTTACGTGGACGGCGCCTAGGCGCTCGATTCCTACCTTGGCGTCGGCTTCGTCGAGGACGGCGCCTAGGTGGGTCTCGTCGGTGATGTCGTAGCCCTGGACGAAGAGGTGGCAGGAGTCGAGGCAGAGGCCGAGGCGCTTGCCGCCGCCGGCCTGATCGATTAGCTCGGCGGTTTGGTCGAAGTCACGGGCCAGGAGGCCTTTGTGGCCGGCGGTCTGCTCGATCAGGAGGGGGCAGGAGTCCGTCTCCTTGAGCGCCTCGGCGATGACTTTGGAGGCTCGTTTCAGCGACGGTTTGAGCGGGTCGGTTTTCTGCGATCCCGGGTGCAGGACCACACCTCTGGCGCCTATTCCGTCGCCGATCCGGAGTGCGTGGGTGAGCGAGGTCAGGGACTTCTTCCGCATCTCTTTGTCTTTGGTCGCGCAGTTGATCAGGTAGACGGCGTGGATGATCACCGCTTCGACCGGCGAGGCATCCATCGCCTCGCGGAAGGCGGCGAAATCGGCCTCGCCATATTTCGTCGGCCGCCACATCCGCGGGCTCTGGTGGAAAATCTGGATGGATTCGCAGCCGCGTTCGGTGCCGCGCGCGACCGCGTTCGGCAGCCCACCCCCGGTGGAGACATGGGCGCCGATCAGCATTGGCGGAGTCTATTGCCGCACGTTCCGCGGTCCGCTTGACCGTCGCCTGGACTACAGCGGAGTACTCAGTGATCTTCTGCTCCAAAACGGCGGAAGGAGCGCAGCTTGAGTCCCGAGGGCCAGAAGGCAAAGGAGGGCGACGGGTCCGGTAAGACCGAGAACGCCTCCGGCTTCCAGCAGTTCGTTCAGAGCTCACTGCTCTGGGCGTCGCCTTTCTTCCTGCTCGCGGTCATCGTCGCCTTCAGCGGCCTCTCGTCCGATCGCGCCTGGCCGGTTGCCGCGCTGCTCCTGATCGGGC
>Ga0209152_10000011_pt1 | contig 106691 bp, 120 predicted proteins | sample GraSoiAngelo_107_FD_185873 | JGI IMG/M metagenome (GOLD analysis project Ga0209152, IMG submission 185873) | Grasslands soil microbial communities from the Angelo Coastal Reserve, California, USA - 14_0903_09_30cm (SPAdes) (version 2) | ecosystem: Environmental > Terrestrial > Soil >...
GATCGTCCCCCAGGCGTCGAGCGAGCCGCGCTCGCGGCGGTCGTCGACCGAGAGGTAGTGGTCGGAGCGGAACATCGTCCCCACCCCGTTCTCTTCGCAGGCCGCGGCCAGCGCCAGCCAGTCCTCCCAGGTCACGTCCTCCTGGCCCTCGATCATCAGGCAGACCTCCATCCTGCCTCCCCTACCCGCCCGCGACGATTTCAGCGAAGGCGGCGAAGCCGGGAGCGGTTCGGGCGACCAGCGTCGCCTCCAGCTCGGCCGCGCGCCCCGGCAGCGCGTGCGTCCCCTCGTCGCCGAGAGCGGCGCACGCTTCGGCAACCATCGTCGGCGCCTCCATCCATGCCTCGACAAGGGCGAAGTCCGCCTCGGGATGGAAGAGGACGCCCCAGGCGTTGCGGGCGCGGAAGGCCTGGCAAGCGGTGCGCTCGGATGAGGCGAGGTGCTCCGCGCCCGCCGGAAGGTCGAAGCAGTCGCCGTGCCAGTGCAGGACCTCGGTGCGCGGAGCGAGGCCGCCGAGCAGCGGGTCGTCGGCGTCGGCGACCTCGACGGGAGCGAAACCGATCTCCCGCTCGCCCGAACGCACCTCCGCCCCGAGCGCCCGCGCCAGCAGCTGCGCGCCGAGACAGATCCCGAGCACAGGCAGCTCACGCGCCACCGCCTCGGCCAGCCACTCGCGCTCCGCCGCGAGCGCCGGGAAGCGATCGACTTCATCGACGTTCATCGGCCCGCCCATCACGACCGTGCCCGCAACCTCGTCGTGCGCCGGCAGCGGCTGACCCGCCAGCGGTTTGCACGTCTTCACGTGCAGGTCACCGCAAGCGTCGAGGATCCGGTGCGGCCCCTCCCAGGGCACGTGTTGGATCGCCAGCAAGGTCGGACGCTCGTCCAGGGTCATGGGGCGTCAGGCTAGCCTCAGCCGCATGAGACCGGATGATTCACCAGCGGTGCGACTTATCCACCCCATAAGGGGGAAAAGTCGCACCGCTGTGGTTCTGGGCGTCCTCGGAACGCTCATTGCAGTTGTCGTCATGGTGGCCTCATCCGCCTCCGCCGTTGGCCCTTACCCTGCTCTCTCCCCCTGCCCGGTCTTCCCGGACCCGCCGGCGTCGCTCTCCCCGCGCGCCCCGTCCCTCCCGACCGAGGCCGCCTGGAACCAGGAAATCTCCAAGGCGCCCCGGGACCCGCGCTCGAATGCCTACATCGCCTACATCAACTCGCATGGCGGCGACGACCTCCATCCCGACTTCGGCTCGCCGCGCCCCTACGGCTTTCCCTACTCGGTCGTCAGCGCCGACCAGCAACCGCTGCCGATCAACTACACCGCCTACGGGGACGAGAGCGACGCGGGGCCGTTCCCGGTCCCGGCGAAGGCGCCGGTCGAGGGCGGCGACGGCAGCGACGGCGACCGCCATGTCCTCGTCGTCGACCGCTCCGCTTGCAGGCTCTACGAGCTCTACCGCGCCTTCTACGTCGCCAAGCCGCGCCCGCACTGGAACGCCGACTCGGGGACCGAGTGGGACCTGCGCTCCGCCGCCCGCCGTCCCGAGGGCTGGACCTCCGCCGACGCCGCCGGACTGCCGATCTTCCCCGGCCTCGTCCGCTACGACGAGGCCGCCGCCGGTCGGATCGAACACGCGATCCGCGTCACCTTCGAGAGCACCCGCAACGCTTGGGTCCACCCCGCCTCCCACTGCGCCGGCGACACCTCGGACCCGAGCGCCCCGCCGATGGGTTTGCGCCTGCGCCTGAAGGCGGGCTACGGGCTCGGCCGCTTCAGGAGCACCGCCCGCACGATCGCCCTGGCGATGAAGCGCTACGGGCTGATCGTCGCCGACAACGGCTCCAACTGGTTCTTCTCCGGCACCAGCGACAAGCGCTGGGACGACGAGAACCTCAACCAGCTAAAGCAGATCCCCGGAAGCGCCTTCGAGGTCGTGAAGAGTCGGGCAAGCGTCCATTCATGCTGATTTGCGGGGATTGGAATGGGTACTTGAGCCAATAGGGAACACCCTGAGGAGAGAGGAAAATGGCTCAGACCAAAACCAAATCGACCCCTAAATCGAAATCGAAACCTAGATCGAAATCGACGTCGCAATCGACCTCGAAATCGAAAAAAGCGTCGGCGTCGAAAGCGGCGAGACCGGCTTCAAAATCGAAAGCGTCGAAATCCAAATCGACGTCGAAACCGAAAGCCTCGAAATCGAGAGCTAAAGCCAAACCGAAATCGAGCAGCAAATCCCGCAGCTCGAGCAACGGCGCTTCGCACTCGAACGGCTCGTCGAGCAAACACTCGAACGTAGATGCGGTCCGCAACGCCGTCGGAGACATCGGCGGCAAAGCGAAAGGCGCCGGTAAGTCCGCGGGCAAAACTGTCGGCAAAGTCGCGAGCAAAGCGAAAGTGCCGCTCGTCGCCGGTGGTGCCGCCGTCGCCGGAGCAGCAGGGGGGATGGCCCTCGCCGCTTCCAAAAAAGGTCGCAAAGGCGGGATCGGCAAGGCACTCGCCAACGGCAGCAAGGCGATGCCGCGCCGGCCGAAGGTCAAGGTGAAGTCCAAGGACGTCGCCAAGGCCGCCAAAGGGGTAGGGAACTTCAGCGCGCAGGTAGCCGAGATCGCCGACGGCATCGACAGCGCTGCATCGGGGAGGAACGGCAGGCACCGCTCCCCGGTAGAGGTCGTTCTACAGGGACTCACCGCGAGGCGCTAGCGCCAGGGCTGGCCCTGAGGACATGGCCGCGACCGCGCGTACGGGACGCGCGGTCGCCGGCCTCAACTTCGCTCAGTCCGCCTCCGCTTCACGCGTGCGGCGCTCCTCCACTTCCCGCGCCACGTCCTCAGCCTCGAAGTCCTCGTCTTCGGCCGGGTGGACGACCCACTGCTCGACCGCCCAGTCGACCTTGACGTCGCGGTAGGTGACGCCCTCCTCGGGCTCCTCCGGGATGTTCTCCCGCTGGACGTCGACCTCGGTCTCGTGCCCGGGCTCGCCGTAGTAGGTGACCTTGCGGCGCTCCGGCACCTTGCCGAACTTCACCTCCTTCGCCTTGACCGAGGTGAAGAACTCGAGGTCGGGACGACGACCGCTCACGCGGCCGCCGCCTTCTCGACGTCGTGGACGGTGACGCGGCCTTCGGCGCCGGTCCCCTCGACGTGGTCGATGTCGACCCCGTGCTCCTCGGCCTTGCGCAGCGCCGCCGCGGTCGCGTTGTGCTTCTCCGCCCGGCGCTGGCGCCGGCGCTCGCCAAGCTCCATCGCCTTGTGCGTGGCCGCCAGCCCGAGGTCCTTCGCCTCGTCGCTTGCAGCTGAGCCGAGTTCTTTGGCGACGACTTTGGCGATCGCTTTGGCGAGCTGGCCGCCGGAGATTCCTTCGCCCCCGTTGCCGCCGCCGCCATTGCCTCCGCCATTTCCGCCGCCGCCGGAACCGCCGCCTGCTGCGCCCGCGAGACCGGCAAGCCCGCCGACCCCACTCAAGGCATCACCGGCACCTTCGCCGAGACCACCGACGGCCTGACCTGCGCCTTCGCCGACCTCGCCAACTGCTTTTCCGGCGCCTTCGCCGACCTGGCCGACAGCTTTGTTCGCGCCTTCGCCGACTTCTTCGACGGCACCGCCGGCACCTTTACCGACGTCTTTGACCGCTCCGCCGGCGCCTTCGCCGACGTCTTCGACGGCGCTGCCGGCGCCTTCGCCGATCTCCCCGACAGCTTTGTTCGCGCCTTCGCCGACTTCGCCGACCGCTTTGCCCGCTCCCTCGGTCACTGGTTTGAGCGACTTCGCGATCTCTTTCAGCACGTCGGGGTTGCGGTCGAGCGTGGTGAGGACGCGATCGATGATCGCCGTCACGTGGTCGAGCCGCGCCCGCATCAGCGCCTGTGCTTCGACGCCTTTGATGTTGAGTTCGACCTTGCCGAGCTCGACATGGACGCCGACGCTCAGTTTCACCAAATCGAGGACTTCTGCATGCAGGGAGACCCGAGCCATCAGGTCGTCGAGCTCGAAGTGGATCTCATCGACTTTGACGACCGGCACGTCAACGATCACGTCCGGCTCGTCGGTGTCGCTGATTTCGACCGGATCGATCACCGTATAGTCTTCGTACATCCGCTCGGGCACGGTCTTATCGTCGCCCTGATTGCGGATCTGGCTCTGCCGCTCGCCGTTGACCGAGCCTTCTTTCTGCCGGTCTTTCTTCAACGGACTTTTGTTGCGCCCGCTGCCTTCGCTGCCTGGGTTGACGTCTTTGCGGCGTTTGCTGCGTGAAGCTTTCCGTTTCGAGCTTTTGCTCTTGGTCTGCTGCGCCATCACACCTCTCCTCACGTGGGTTCCCTTCCCTTAAGGAACTTTTTCCCGTTGCGAGGAGGCGCAAACGGCGCCGCGGGCGGAAATCCACGCCTGCGTAAGCTTGCGAGCGGCAATGGACTCGACGATGGCAGTGCTGCAGGTGACGATCGCCCTGATCGGGGCCGGCGGCGGCAACCAGGCGGTGAACGCGATCGGCGACAGCCTCGCCCTGGTCGAAGCGCGCCGGCAGGTCGAATCCCGGCCCGCTGCCACGCCCGCCGCCAAGAAGGTCGAGCTCCCCAGCGCGGAGGAAATCGCCGCCGACCCCAGCGTCTTGCCCCCTGCCTCCGCCGGCAGCAACGGCACCCACGTCCCCCACGCCTCGAACCTGAGCCGGGAGGAGATCTTTGCCCACCGCCGCGGCGGCACCAGCGACGCCAGCGCGATCCTCCTCACCGGCGTCGCCCTCGCCCCGCCCGACGCGCCGGAACCGGTCCAGGGCGCGATCAATGCCGCCAACACGATCGTCGGACGCCCCTACGTTTGGGGCGGCGGCCACGGGTCCTTCTACGACAACTCCTACGACTGTTCGGGCGCCGTCAGCTTCGCCCTCTTCGGCGGCGGTTTGATTCCCCGACCGCTCACCTCCGGCGACCTCATGCACTGGGGAGCGCCGGGTCCCGGCAAATGGATCACCGTCTACGCCAACTCCGGCCACACCTTCGTCGAGATCGCCGGCCTTCGCTTCGACACGGTCGGTGACGAGCAGGGAACCGGCCCCCGCTGGCATCTCGCCACCGCCGACACCGGCGGCTTTGTCGCCCGCCACCCGCCAGGGCTCTGATGTCCACCGGGACCGAACGCCGCAGGGCAAGCGAGAACCGGATCAGGGCGATGAGCCATCCCCTGCGCGCGGCGATCCTCCGCATCCTCTCCGAACGCACCGCGAGCCCGGCAGAGATGGCGCGCGAGCTCGGCGCGGAGCTCTCGAACGTCAGCTACCACGCCAAGCAACTGGTCGCGTTCGAATGCGCGGAGCTGGTCGATATCCAGGTGGTGCGTGGCGCCCTCGAGCACTTCTACCGCGCGACCGAGCTCCCCCTGATCGATATCGAGGAGTGGCTGACCCTCGACGAGCAAGGACTGCGGGAAGCGCTTGCAGCGCACGAACGGACCCGCCTGGAGATCCTCGAGATCGAGGCTCGCAGCGCCGCCCGCCTGGTCGCAGCTGGCGAGGCCGGAGTTAACGTCTCCAGCTCGCAAGCCTGTTTCCAAATGCCGGCGACAGAGCGACCCTAGGCGGGCAGCGGGAACCGCATCCGCACTTCGGTCCCGTCGCCTTCCTGGACGATCCGCAGGTCGCCTGCGAGGCGGGCGATGATTGAAAGCCCGAGGCCGAGCCCGTCAATCGACTCCCTGCCGAACGCTTCGCCCTGGTCACGCACCGTCACCTCGAGCCACTCGGCCTCGCGCTCGGCGGAGAGCTCGACAACGCTTTTGCCGCCCGCTGCCTGCGCGTACTTGACGGCGTTCGTCACCGCCTCCGAAACGGCGAGGGCGATGTCGGCGACCAGCTCTGAGCCGACGTCGTGCTCGGTGGCAAAGCGGGAGATCCGGTGCCTCAGCTTCGGGACCGAGGCCGGCTCGGCGGGAAGCACGAGCTTCATTTCGCGAGGGGCTGCAGGGTCATGCCTATTCCTTCGGCGAACGGGTGGTTCGCCATGAACTTAGACGTTCGGCCTGCTGGAACGCGGAGCTAGGCGAGGGGGTTGTACCGCGGGTCCGGCTCGGCGGCGCGGGCGCTGGCGAGCGCCTCGGCGGCCGTCGCCAGGATCGACCGCGCCTTCGGCAGCAGGGCGAGGCCGGCGGGAGTCAACTCGACCCGGCGGGTGGTGCGGAAGAAGAGGACGCGACCGACCTCCTCCTCGAGGCAGCGGATCTGGTTCGAAAGCGCCTGCTGGGAAACACTCGCCCGGCGGGCTGCTCGCGAGATGCTGAGCTCGTCGGCAAGAAGAACGAAATAGCGCATCCGCCGCAGATCGACGGCTCCGTTGCCCTCGTTCCACTGGATCGATTGTGCTTCCTGGGCTGATCGATAAAAGGTTCCTTTCCTAAACCTTAAGTTTTTGGACAGATTGTCGATAGAGGGATCTTGGAGCGCTCGCACCGCTCGCCACCCCATCCGAAGGAGATCCCATGAATCGCACCCGTAAACGCGTCCTCATCGCGGGGACCTGCGTAGTCGCCTTGGCTGTCGCCGCCGCCGCCTACGCGTACTTCACCAGCACCGGCTCGGGTACCGCCACTGCCAAAGTCGGAACCAGTTCTGCCGTCACTCTGAAAGGCACCGTCGCCGGCAACCTCTACCCCGGCGCTTCCTCCCAGGTCTCCTTCACGGTTGACAACCCCTCCGGCGGCGCCCAGCGCGTCGGCACCATCAGCCTCACCGGCATCACCGTCGACGCCGGCCACTCGACCTGCAGCGTCGTCATCACGGGCGGCAACCCGGACTTCACGATGGCTCCGGTCGCGGTCAACGCCACCTTCCCTGCCGGCAACGGCCAGGCGGTGACGCCGAAAGGCACGCTGACGATGAACGACACGGGCGTCAACCAGAACGCCTGCCAGGGCGCTGAACTGACGCTCGCCCTCTCGAGCAACTAGGCGACATCGCCGCGAGCCGATGTCTGGCGCTCCGAGCATCAGGTACCGACGGGCGGCCAGGGCGATCATCGCCCTGGCCGTTGCCGTCGCCTGCCTCGGTGGCGTTGCGTTCGCGGCCACCGGTCTCAACCAGGCAAAGCCCGCGGCCGAGAAGCCCGCTGCGGACCAGCCCCGCAACCCCGGCGAAGGGCCACCGCGGCCGAGCCTGATCGAAGTGCCCGCGGCCGTAGGTGTCGATCCAGACACCCAGTTCCGATTCCACGTCGCTCCGCAGCCCGACCGGTCCGAGGGGCAGGCATCAGGCGCTCCGGCGCGGCCGGGGACCAGATGGAGGCGGTTTGAATGCCGCATCGACGGTGACGAGTGGTCGTCCTGCTCCTCGCCGCATGTGTTGGTGGGCCTTGACACCGGTCTGCACTCGTTCGCGGTCAGGGCGCTCAACCGGCGCGATCAGTTCGGCAAGGCCGCGTACTACCGCTGGACGCAACTGGAGCCGATGGAGTTCACCATCGACCCCTTGTTCGGCGAGCTGCCGGAGCTGATGCCCGGAGATTCGGCGCAGCAGCTGCCGGTCCGGATCAGCAACCCCAACCCAGCGGCGATCGAAGTCACCAGCCTCACGGTCTCAGTTGTCCCAGACCGACCCGACTGCGCCGCCGATCCCAACTTCGCGGTCACCCCCGCATCGCTGACGCCGGAGGCGCCGCTGACGATCCCTGCGGGCGGGTCGGCCGCGCTGCCAACTGCGACCGCCGGCGCTCCGACCTTGGCCCTGCGCGAACTCCCGGTCGACCAAAACTCCTGCCAAGGAGCCTCCCTTCACCTCGTCTTCAGCGGTGAGGCACGAGGATGAAGCGGCCTCGCCTCAGCGGCTTCGCCGGCTGCCTGGTCGCGGTGGGGGCAGTCGCCCTGGCCGCCAGCGCCTTCGCCTACTTCTCCGCCAGCGGCACCGGCAACGCGGCTGCTGCGGTGACGAAACTGACCGCGCCGACGATCACCGCCGCCACCCCAGCCGCGGGCGGCGCGGTCACCCTCACCTGGAGCGCGATGACGCCTCCCGGTGAAGGCACCGTCAGCTACTACGTCAAGCGCGATGGCGGCGCTCCGGCGGGCAACTGCCCCAGCCAGTCCTCGCCAAGCGGGGTGACGAACTGCGTCGACGGGGCCGTCCCAATCGGTGAACACACCTACGAAGTGACCGCCCTCTGGCGCACCTGGGAAACGACGAGCAGCGGCAAAACGGCGAAAATCACCGTCGGCGTAGTTTCCGCATTCACTGTCTCCGCCAGCCCGACGTCGATTACCGCCGGCGGCACCAGCAACCTGACGATCACCGCCAAGGACGAAAAAGGCAACACGGTCACCACCTACACCGGATCCCACAGCCTCGTCTTCTCTGGGGCGAGCGCCAGCCCCAGCGGAACCGTGCCCACCGTGGTCAACAGCGCCGGGACGGCGACCAACTTCGGGACGGCGACCGCGATCAGCTTCACCAACGGCGTCGCTACCGTCTCCTCGAGCAAAAACGGCGTCGTCAAGCTCTACGCGGTCGGGACCGCCAACGTCGTCGCCACCGAGGGCTCAATCACGACGCCGAGCCCGGCGGCAATCACCGTCACCGCTGCTGCGGCCTCGAAATTCGCTCTCACCGCAGCCTCGGCGACCCCAACCGTCGGCGTGGTCGACAACCTGACGACGACCGCCCAAGACACCTACGGCAACACCGCCACCTCTTACACCGGCGCCCACAGCCTCGTCTTCTCCGGGGCGAGCGCCAGCCCCAGCGGCACCAACCCGACCGTCAGCGACTCCAGCGGTGTCGACGTCGCCTTCGGCGGCGCAACCACGGTCAACTTCACTGCCGGAGTCGCTAAAGCAAGCGAGGGCGCGGGCGGCGGAATGAAGCTCTACAAGACCGGCTCGACCGCCGTCAAAGCGACCGAGGGGACTCTCCTGACGCCGACGGCGGTCACGGTAACGGTCGGGGCGGGCACCGCGACGAAGCTCGTGCTCAGCTCGTCGACGGCGACGCCGGTGGCGGCCACCGGCTTCAACCTGACGACGACCGCGCAGGACGCCTACGGCAACACGGCAACCGGCTACACCGGCGCCAAGAACATCACCTTCGCCGGAGCCACGGCCAGCCCCAGCGGCGCCCTGCCGACCGTCGTCAATAGCGCCGGCACCGCGGTCAACTTCGGTACTGCCACCGCGCTTAGCTTCACCTCCGGCGTCGCCACCCCGGCCTCGTCGAAAAACGGCTTCACGAAACTGAACAAGGTGGAGACGGCGTCACTCACCGCTAGCGACGGCACCATCTCTACCTCGGCATCCCTTCCCCTCACCGTCTCCGTCGGCGCCGCCAACCGACTCGCCTTCAGCGGCCTCACCGCAAGCGCTGGCGTTGTCGGCACCCCCTGCTTCTTCACCTGCGCAATCACCACCCTCGGCAACTCCGGCACGGTCAAAGCCAAACTCGCCGTCACCGACAGCGTCGGCAACCAGATCTCCAACTCGGCCAGGACCATCACCGTCACCGCCACCGCCGGCAGCACCGTCACCGGCTCCCCCTTGACGACCCCCGAATCAGGCCCCGCCGTCACCGGCACTGAATTCACCTACACCGCCCCGGCGTCGGGCTCCTTCACCCACACGATCACCGCCGCCTCAACCGGCCTCACCAGCGCTACCGCGACGGCCAGCAAATAGACACGATTGCCGGGCGCGCCTACCGTTCCGACCGGGTCACGATCCGGAAGGCCGGTAGCGGATGTGGGTGGCGAGCGGAGAGTGGAGGGTCTCGACCGGCTCGAACTCGAAGGACTCGACCCCGTCGAAGAGCCGCTCCCCGGATCCGAGCAGGACAGGGGCGACGTCGAGCGTGAGCTCATCAATTACTCCGGCGGCGAGCGCCTGGCGCACGGTCGAGGCGCCGCCGGCGATGTCGACCCCATCCTCACCGGCCGCCTCGAGCGCCTGCGCATAGGCGGCGTCGAAGCCCTCGGTGACGAAGTGGAAGCTGGTGCCGCCCTCCATCTCGACCGGCTCCCGGGCATGGTGGGTAAGCACGAAGACCGGCGCCTGGTAGGGCGGCTCAGGACCCCACCAGCCATCCCAATCCTCATCCCACTCGCCACGAATCGGCCCGAACATATTCCGGCCCATCACATAGGCCCCCCGCGGCCGCATCAGCCAACCTTCCGCTGTCGCATCGGCCTCGTTAGCCCGCTCGTCGCCGAGGTGCCAAGTGTGGACCTCCTTGCCGCCCTTCCCCAGCGGGTTGTCCCGACTCTGGTCCGGCCCGGCGACGAAGCCATCGAGCGAGATCGACATGTGGCAGGTGGTGTCCGGCATCGACAGCCTCCAGATAATCGTGGTTGCGGGCGTCGGCACGGTACCGCAGAGGTCCAGCGCCCCCGGCTGGATTCGAACCAGCGACCGTCGGATTAGAAGTTCAGCCGGAAGGCGTCCGAGGGAGCGAATCTGCTCCGAGGAGCTCGATCCTGTCCAAGGAGTTCGGCTGAGTTCGCTGGAGTTGGGGACCAATTTCGGGACCAAGTTTTTAGCGGATGATTTGAACTTCGGCCGGATGCCTGGCTCAACCCGTTTCGGTCACAACGTCGCCGCCGCAACGGCCACAACCGTGGCGGCAACCCCCGCCAGCGCCGAAGGAGGCGAGGGTCGGAGGCCCCCCTGAGCCGGTCGCGCACCCCGCCAACCTATTCCCCTGCTTTCGCGGCCGTTGGTCCGGCTGGACCAGCTGGGATACGCCGCCTCGACTCCTCCCCACCGAACGCGACCCGGGTGCGTCCACCCGGGTCGCGTCCGCAGCTATCTCACGAACTGCTTGACCTGGCTGTACACCCAGCTGTCCTCGTGCAGCAGAGAATGGCTATCAGGACAAGAGGCAAGCGGAGGGTTCCAGGCTAGGTTCGCCACAGCACCATTCAAAATTACACTGTCATCGGGATTGATGATCGGATCACATTCCGATCTGACCGTCAAATAACGCACCGAGCCGGGAGTCTCGTCTCCTGAGTTCAGAGCAATCAGAAAGGAGGACATCGGGTCATTTTTCATCTCACCACACGAGATTGGGTAGGTGCACCAGATTGCTCCCCCCATTGCCGTGCCATGATTAGGACCGCCAAGAGATACAAAGTCCTCTACCTTTGAGCCACCGCCAAGGTTCTTGATGTAGTACCTGCTAGAAAGCCCTCCCATCGAGTGGGTGATAATGTCTACCTTTGAAGCACCGGTCCAAAGAATCAGTTGGTTTACACGATTCGCCACGTCTTGGGCAATAGTCACATTCGACAACGAACTGTCGTAAGCGAAGTTGTACAGATGGGAGTACGGCCACCCATCGGTGTGGAACTTCTCCAACATAGGCCCGAACGTGGTTGCATCGCCCTTCCACCCATGCACGAACAGGATGGGGTCGTAACCAGGCGCAGTCGCAAAATTAAGCCACGTGCCTTCTGACGTCCCCATGGAATTGGTTGCCTTGAGATTGAAGGTGTAAAGCTTTCCCGCCTGTAGGCCAGTAACTTCTTTCGATACTGGGCCGCTGATCGTTCCGGCGGACCCGTTTACTTTCGTATAGGTTCCTGATGCCGCTAGGCCGTATTCGAACGTATAGCTAGTGCTACATCCGTTTGGGTTGATTTTGCCATTGAGTTTCGCCGAGCTCATGGTGATCGCGGACGCCGCTTCGGTCGTAACCGTTGGCTTGGTGCACGCAGCCGGGGTCGTGAAAGAACCACTTCCTCCGGTAACTTCACCACCGGAATTCCACGCAGACAACCGGTAGTGATAACTCGTGCTTGGCTGCACTATGGCCGAGGAGGTAGACACAGGAGCCGAGGAGGTTCCGCTTCCGGCGGAGCTGATTATTTCGTCGGGGTAACCTTCGGAGCTCCGCCCGTATTCGAACGCGTAGTAGGTTTGGCATCCCTGTGGATTCACCGACCCTGTCAGCGTCACGCTACTGCTGGTGAGTCCGTCATACCCTCCAGTTGAGACCGAGGGCGCGGGACAGCCCCCTCCTCCACCGCCGCCGATCCCTTCACAAGCCGCTGCGATTCCCGCGAACAGCAGCAGAACGGTAGAACTGGAAATGGCGCACAGCGCCACTATGCACGTTATGTATCTCCTGCACGAACGTAACAACATGATCTCTCCCATCAACTTGCTTTATCGATCCGATCCCACCTCCTGTTTCTATGGATATCCCACCCCCAAAGGTCCGACGGTCGGTGCGTCCTTAAATGCTTCTTCATCCAGCGCTTCGATGTGCTTTGTCAAGGAGATTTCGACTTCTTCTCTGAGGGAGACTGAGGCGGCTTCGCTCACATCTCCACTCCCTTTGTCACCGCTCGCCCCAACCAAGAACGAGGGGGTAGAACTCATCTCCATCTTGCTGGCGACATAGAGGTCGTGTGCAACCCGCCTGGAGAACGTTGCGTCCTCGCGATCATGTTGCCAGCGCGTCCGGTCTAGACCAGGAACCTGAGATGCAATGTCGGCCACAAATCCATCGGTTGCGTAGTCGGTGAACTTGTCTCCCTGCTGCTGCACGAACGTCAGGGCGAAATTCCACATCTTGTCCTGGCGGCCAGCAGCTAGCGCCGCAATTTCTTGTCTGTAAAAATTCTTTTCGTTGTAGGTGTCGGTCTCCAGCGGCCGGTAAACCAGCTTCACATCGCCAGTGCGCACCCACGTATCCAAGATGGAAGGCAGGTACGACTCGACGAAGAGTCGCACCGTGGGACACTTGAGATCGGCCAGGACCCAGACGGTCACCGGCGCCTCGGGGGACCCAAGGGTGGGGCCCTGCTGGGGGATGCCAGCCAGAAGCTTGGAGACGCTCTGCTGGATCTCCTTTTTGTCGACAGCGCCGCTGTTGCCACCGAAGCCCACGACCCCAACGGTGCCGAGGATTGCAGCGATGGCAAGCACTGGTAGAACGGCCACCGCACGAGGTGAATGCCAGCGACGTGCATCGGCGGCGCCTTCACGCGCGATGCGCGCCTGCTGCCGCTTGGCCTTCCGCCTTGCGTCGTACGAGCGAGACATGGCTGCTCGTTCTCCCCTCACGACCGCGGCGGACTGGTGAGCGAGTCTCTCTGTCTAGGCTCCCGTCGCGGAGCTGGACCCAACCTAAATCGGCAGGAGGGGTTTAGTCAAGTTTCTTCGGGGTACTAAGTCTAGTTTTGCCTTATCCAATCTGGACAACAGCAGTAGTAGCGCCCCCGGCTGGATTCGAACCAGCGACCGTCGGATTAGAAGTCCGATGCTCTATCCAGCTGAGCTACGGGGGCGGGAGTCCAAGGTTAGGCGGTGATCGGGCGGCTCGCCTAGGATCCGGCGATGGCGAAAGTCGAGGTTGCGGGGCGGGAGTTTCATTACGAGCGGGCGGGCTCTGGGGAGCCGCTGCTGCTGATCCAGGGGATGAGCGGGACGCACGTGGCTTGGGGCGAGCCGTTCAGAGGGGCGTTGGAGGAGAGCTTCGACGTGATCGCCTTCGACAACCGCGGCATCGGGTTGTCGGCTCCGGTCGACGGGCCGTTCACGATCGTCGAGATGGCCGAAGACACCGCCGCTTTGATGGGCCAGCTCGGGCTCGAGAGCGCGCATGTGGTCGGCATCTCGATGGGCGGGATGATCGCCCAGGAGCTGGCGCTGGCCGAGCCGGGGCTGATGCACTCGCTGACGCTCGGCTGCACTTATTGCGGCGGGCCCGGCTCGCAGCTAATGCCGGAGGAGAACCTGCAGAAGCTCGTCGCCGGCATGTCTTCGGGCGATCGAGACAAGGCGATCCAGGCCGGCTACGAAGTCAACCTCTCCCCCGCCTTCCGCGCCGACGAGTCCACCTGGCCGCCCTTCCACGAGATGGCGACCTCGGTGCCGGCCGCAAAAGCGACGATCGAACTGCAGGCGGCGGCGATCTTCGGCCACGACACCAGCGGCCGGCTCGGCGAGATCGAGGTGCCGACGCTGATCATCCACGGCACCGTCGACGGAGTCCTTCCCTTCCCCAACGGCGAGCTGATCGCCTCGCTGATGCCCAGTGCCCGCTTCGAGGTGCTCGAGGACGTCGGCCACATGTTCTGGTGGGAGCAGCCGCAGCGCTCCGCCGAGTTGATCCGCGAGCACGCGCTCGCGGCCGGTCGCGCCTGAATCGAGATGTCAATTGAGCACCGTATAGGTGCTCGAATTGCCGTCTGGATTATTCGACCGCTTCTTCACCCGGAACGGTCGGCCGTTTTTCCGGCTTGCAGGCCTCCGGGTCGAGCTCCCCGTTGACCTTGAAGACGTAGTCGGGCTGCGGTGAGGCTTTGAAGTCCTTGACGACGAGCTTCACGGCCGGATCGTTCTTGACCCAGGCGAAGACGGGGAACTGGTACGGGTTCGGGACGCCGGAGTTGTAGGGGCCGGTGTCCTGCGTGTACTGGCTCAGGACCAGGTATTCGTAGCCGCCTTCGTTGATCAGGCTGCGCAGGCGCTGGCAGGTGACCGGCAGCCGATTGGCGCCGTGCGGTCCTTTGACGCCGATGAACTCGACGTGGTTGGAGGCGTCGTTGCCGTAGAAGCCGTACTGGCCGAAGATGATTTGGCTGGAGCCGATGATCCCGATCCTCTTGTCCTTCAGCTTCTGGGTGTAGACGTAGGCGTCCTTCGGCCCGCCTTCGCCGAGGAACGGGTCCGGGTTGACGTAGTGCTGGTCGGCGTACTGGACCTGCTGCGCCCGCCCGAGCACCACCGCCAGCAGCACCAGCGCCGCCGCTCCCGCCGCGACCGCGGCTCGGCTGAAAGTCCAGCGCGTCCGCCCCAGCGAAAGGGCCGCCGGCGCCCAGACCAGGCACAGCGTCAGGAAGACGGTGCCGACGATGTAGCTCGTGAACCAGCGCGGCGTCGTCAGCACCGTGATCGCGAAGACGCCGGTGAGGAAGAGCAGCGTCTGCCAGGCGCGCCGGTCGGGCGCCCGGATCGGCCGCGCCAGCGGCAGCATCGCCATCGCCAGAACCAGTCCGGGCACGAGGTAGCGCGTGTTGGTGAAGAACCCCGTCGGCGAGCCTTCCTGTCCGGCCGCGGTCAGCGGCGTGAAGACGTAGACGACCGCGGTCAGCAGCGAGGCGACGGCGATCACCCGGAGGATCTTGTTGCGGGATTTCCAGGCGATGTAGACGGCGGCGGTGACGGCCATGATCAGGATCAGCGGCCAGAGCGGGCCGAAGGCGTTGTCGAGCTCCGGGAAGAACCAGCGCCGGTAGATCGTCGGGTTGGTGATGTAGTCGATGACGGCGAAGCGGGGCCGCGGGTCAAGCGGCATCTGGTCGGGCTTCGGCAGGTTGAGCGGGCCGAATTTGGTGATCGGGATCGGGTTGCCGCCGGTCTTGATCGCCGCCCGCAGGTACCAGTAGCCGCCGACGATCAGCATTGGCAGCCCCATCACCCAGGCCGTGGTCCAGCGCCGGCCGCGGCCGCTGAAGAGGATGACGCCGAGCGTGATCGCAACCACCGGGACGAGGAAGGTCGTCTTCACCGAGGCGGCGAGGCCGGCGGCGATCCCAGCCATCACCAGCGGGCCTTTGTCGAGCAGCGGCGCGTCCCGCTCGGGAGCGTCCTGGACCGCTCCGCTGGTGGGCGCTCTTCGTTGGTGGCCGTTGATCAGGAAGGCGGCAAAGGCGAGCAGGAAGGCCAGCCCCATGATGTCGTTGCGCGCCTCGCCAGGCTGGGTTTCGATCATCACCCCCGCGTCGAGGACGATCGCCGCGGCGACCAGCGTTGCCGGCCCGACCTTGTAGGGCCGTCCCATGCACCAGGCCGCGAGCAGCCCGATTGGCAGCCAGATCAGGTTCTGCAGCGGCGCCAGCCAATCGCTCTTGAAGAGGACGATCGTGGCTGCGTTGACGAGCTCGGTGGAGGCCGGGTAGAACCAGGCGGCCAGCCGCAGCGGGTCGGTGTAGTGGAGGTGGACCGTCGAGTGTTCCTGGGCGATGAACGCCGAGAAGGGCATGTGGTACCAGGTGGTGTCGCCGCCAAACATCCCGAAGTCGAGGCTCGACTGAGCCGGGAAGGTCCACTCGGCCACCGTCCAAGAGGCGACGCCGAGGGCGATCATCAGCGCGATGTTCGCCACCTGCGGGGCCGCCACCTCGCGCCCGTGCCCGCCCGCTTTCGAGCGCCCAAGTGCTGCCGCGCCGAGGCCGACACCGATGCAGAGAACGACGATCCAGCCGAAGTAGAGGAGGCTGAGCGAGCCGAGGATCTCGAGGCAGACGACCAGCATCGCCACCGCCAGGGTGGCATCGGCCAGCCGCGCCAGCGCGCCGCTGAATTCCGGCACGATCCAGCGCCGCAACCAGTAGGCGCCGAGGGCGAGGGCGGCGATGATCCCGATCAGGGCAAGGCAGCCGGCGATGTAGGAGCCGAATGATGGTGCCACGAGGGCGGGGATGCTATTCGGCGTGCCCCCGGAGCACCGCGGCGGGGATGGTGCAGGCGACCCCGGTCCCTTTCAGACCGCAGTAGCCGTTCGGCACCTTGTGCAGGTACTGCTGGTGGTAGTCCTCGGCGTAGTAGAAGGGCCCGGCGGGCTCCACCTCGGTCGTCACCGCGTCCTTGCCGGCCGCCCGCAGCTGCTCGCCGTAAGCCTCGACCGCCATCTCCGCGGTTGCCTTCTGGGCGTCGTTCGTGAAGTAGATGCCGGAGCGGTACTGGGTGCCGACGTCGTTGCCCTGGCGCATCCCCTGGGTCGGGTCGTGCTCCTCAAAGAAGACCTTGAGCAGGTCGGCGTAGGAGATCTTCTCCGGGTCGAACGCGACGAGGACCGCCTCGGCGTGCCCGGTCTTCGCCGTGCAGACCTCCTCGTAAGTAGGGTTCGGCGTCGTCCCGTTCTGGTAGCCGACCGCCGTCGTGTAGACGCCGTCGAGCTCCCAGAACAGCCGCTCGGCTCCCCAGAAACAGCCGAGCGCGAAGTAGGCGACCTCGATCCCCTCGGGGAACGGCGGCTCCAGCGGCGTCCCCAGGACGGCGTGCGTCTTCGGCACGTCGAACGGGCGCTCGCTGCGCCCGGGGAGCGCGTCCTCGGGGGTGACCATCTCGGTCTTCCCCACGTGCATCATCGACATCAGCTTTCCAAGTCTGTCCATTGCGCCGTCCTTGTTTTGGCTTCCTATAGAGAAGGTAGCGTGCGCGCATGGGCTGCTTGGTCGTTCTGCTCGCGTTCATCTCGCCGCGGCTGGCGCTGTTCGCGATCTTCCTCTTCTCCGACCTGCTGAGCGACGCCTTCGACAGCTGGTTCGTGCCCTTCCTCGGCTTCTTCCTGCTGCCGTGGACGACCCTCGCCTACGCGGTGATGTGGGCGGCCAGCACGAACGAGGTGACCGGCTTCGAGTGGTTCATCGTCGCCCTCGCCTTCGTCTTCGACCTCGGCTCCTACGCGAACCGTGGCCGAATGCGCCGGGACTGAAGAGCGCCCGCGCCGTTACTGCGCGAGCGGGTAGGCAATCCGGATCGCCGTCTTCGCGAGGACGAGGAAGGGAATCTCGCTGACCGAGCCGTCCTGCAACGAGGTCACCTTGACGTTGGTGAGCGGCACGAACTCAAACTCGCCGCGATTGAGCGAGTCGGAGAAGCGGCTCTGGTAGCCGGCCGGCGGCAACGTCAGGTCGCCCTCGATCAGCTGGCGGTCGGTTTCGAACACCGCTCGCTCGACCCGACGCCGCTCACGCGTGTCCGCCGGATCCTCCACTTGGCTGCCGAATAGCTGCTCCATCACGTTCTCTCTCCTTGTCGACGCGCAGGAGGGAGAACTTGATCGCTGCAGCGCCTAAGGCGAGTGCTGCGCCGCCTTCTCCCGTGCTTCGGACTTCTCCTCCAGCGTCATCGCGCCAGGGTGGCCGTCGCCGGGCCAGGGCGAGAGGATCATCAGCAGCCGCGCGTCGGAGCGGGCGACAATCGTCCTCCGCTCCCCCGGATCGAACTCGAACAGGTGCCCGCCGCTGGCGCTGACGGAGCCCTCGCCGTTCTGGGTCGTGATCTCCACCTCGCCGTCGACCACGATCACCCGGGCCCGCTCGTGCACCTCGTGCTCCTGCATCTCCTCCCCCGCCGGCAGCGAGAGCACGATCGACCGCGCATCATCCGCCGAGGCAAGGATCCGCGGCTGGCGCGGCTCCACCTCAACCGTCTTCAGGTCCCAACTCTCCATCTGCAGCCCTCCTCAATGAATCGTTATGGGGCCGTCTACCCGACTGCCCTTCGTCTTCAACCGCAGAACGGACTAGAAACGTGGCAGGGCAAGGAGGTTGTCCGTCCACTCGCCATTAGCGAAGGTGCTGAGATATTTGGGTCTACCCGTGGGACGACGAACACCGACGTACGTGCGGTTGCCGTTACCGACGACGACTGCCTGGTTTGCCTTGCTCTCTTCAAGCCAGTCGACGATCGCCTGACGCGTGCTTTGCCCCGTGGCTCCCGTTTGGATATTGCGCCACTGAAGCGAGCCGATGTGCTCATGCCCCGTGCCGCCCTCCATTCTTATAGCGGTGATTTCAATCATCAGATGACTCTGTCGATTCCGGAACAGCTAGAACGGCTTGTGGCCTCATCGTAGAAGTCCCATCGGGTGCCTCGATGACCGCCCACAGCGGCGGGATCCTCAGCAGTCATCCAGCTCGCTCTTCCCTAGGCCCTCGGAAGCGGCGTTTCTGCCGTGATGAGCCGGGCTAGGCATCTGACTCGCTTTGGACGCAACATGTTCATAAGGCCTGGCCCACACCGGCCAATCGTCTATCTCGGCGGTCTTGCGCTGAATCTCTCCGGCCAGAGTGCCCTCTCGGCCTGTCTGTCGTTTTTCTGCCATCTCGATCTTCTCCTTTACCCCTTGCCGTCAGTTGGTGCTCTAAGACTTGGGCCGGGGTCTGCCTGAAGTCTGGTCAAAAGCGCCATGATCAAGTACTCGTGGACCCGATAGGCAGGGCGCGCTTGGCGCAGCTCAGACGCCTCGTTATCAGCAAATCTGGGCCTGGCGGTTCCGGGATCCCATGTCAGCAGCGTGCCGCTGTCCATCTTTCGGCGATTCCAGGTGAAAAGTTCCGCATAGCGGCTCGGCGCTACTCCGACAAACGGTTCAAAAGTAACCTTGGCGACGTCAGGAGCGCTCCGGGCTACGTCAAGTGCGTCGCTGTGCAGCATCGCGGCTTGGCTCTTCTCGTACGGGGCCAGAAAGACGCAGTTCCTGATGCCCGCGCCGACGATATGCCTCGCGCAGTTATGGCAAGGAAAAGTCGTCACGTACAACGACGCACCGGCCACCGCACGACCATTTCGGGCCGCGTCCAAGATCGCCGACATCTCTGCGTGCATTGCTCGTCCGAACTCCGTCAGATCTCCTAAACGAGTCGCCAAGATCACGGTCAGGAGCTCATCGGGGTCAACCTCCTCACTCAACCACTCCCTCTCGCCTCCCTTCAGAGCGTCCGCTATCTCCAGACCGATCTCGCGCTGCATCCGGTCATTGGTGTCTACAGCCCGCTCCTCCTCAGTCGAACCAAAACGGAACTCGCGCTGATCCGGAATTCCGGGTTCGTTGCTGCCTTCCCGGTAGACGCCACCCCCCGGCCTTGGCACCTCATTGGTTCCCAGCGCAATGATCTCGCCCTGCTCATTGACAAGCGCCGCGCCTACCTGCCGACCGGGCTCGGCCGACATCCGTGCAGCCCCATTCGCCTCGAATAAGGCAAACTCATCCTTGGTCGGGGCCTTAAACGGATTAGCGAGAAGGATTTCGAGCAGACGATCGAGCTGCGGTCGGAGGTTCGCCTCTCGACCGGCATCGACGAAAAGGTCCGCACGGTGGAAGGTATCTCGGACATTCTGCCCATAGGGCGGCTCCTCCGATTGATCTCGTCGCAGTAGCTCGGCTACCTGGAAATCCCAGTTTGCGGGGTCCGAAGATCGACGCGAGGTCGTAATCGCTTGATTGAGCCACTCAACCCTCTCATCATCAGGCGTGTAGGCAGCAATCAGGAAGAATCTCGAGCCATAGACATCGCGGAGCGTCTGAACCTCCTCCGGGGTCTTCAACTGGCGCAGCACCCAGGCCCGCCTCTCCAAAGGCACTCCGCCCGCCAGAAGCACATCTCGTTCCGCGGCGATCTTGGCAGCCGCCAGTAGCGCCAGCGCGTCAGGTCGACCCCAGTCTGACCGCAACCGGTTCCCTGCATCCATGTGGGTCGCGATATAGGAATCGAGCTTTGCGTTTTCATCGATAGGCTCGTCCCATTCCACCTCCCGCAGGAGGTCACTGAGACGGATCTCCTGCGCTTGATAGCCCATCTCCTCGAGTCCAAGGTGCAAGTCTCGGCTCACCCGCTCCATATCGGTTCCGAGAGCTCCCACCAGCCCGAAGACCAACTCCGTCTCAGCAATCTGATGCTCGAGGGCGTAGGCCTTAACTGCCTCATTTTCCCCTGCTCCGGACATGGCGCGAGACTACTTGCGCAAAAGGACGGGCAAATGCAGATAAGGAACGACGATCGGGGCGCCCGGATTCGAACCGGGGACCTCCGCCACCCAAAGGCGGCGCGCTACCAGGCTGCGCCACGCCCCGACTGAGGCAAGTGTAGGTTCTGGGGCGATGGCGGAGGTGCTCCCGTTCGCGGCTTTGCACTACGACCTCGGGAAGGTCGGCTCGCTCGATGCCGTCGCGGCGCCTCCCTATGACGTGATCGACGCCGCGCAGCGGCAGGCGCTACTGGAGCGCTCGCCGTACAACGCGGTCGCGATCGACCTGCCGAAACCGTTCGACCCCGCAGATCCCGACAGCAATCCGAGCGGCGATCCATACGCCGAGGCTGCCGCCCGGATCGAGAGCTGGCGCTCCGAGGGGGCGCTGGTCCAGGACGAGGCGCCTTCGATCTGGGCGATGACCCAGGACTACGTCGCTCCCGACGGCAACAGCTACAGCCGACACGGGCTGCTTGTACGGGTCCGGGTCGAGGACTACGAGACGGGCACCGTCCGCCCCCACGAGCGCACCCACCCCGGCCCCCTTCTCGACCGCCTCGAGCTGACCCGCGCCACGGGCTACAACCTCTCGCCGATCTTCTCGCTCTCGACCGAGGACGCCTGGCCGCTGGTCGAGCCGGCGCTCGCCGACGAGCCTTGGGGGGAGGCGACCGACGAAGACGGGACGGTGAATCGCCTCTGGAAGGTCGAGGACCCCGCCATTCACGCCGCCGTGACCGAGCGCCTGGCGGGCGCCCAGCTGCTCATCGCCGACGGCCACCACCGCTACGAGACCGCCCGCGCCTTCCGCGACGAGGTCGGCGGCGAGGGGCCGCACAACTACACCCTGATGTCGCTGACCGGCCTCGACGACCCCGGCCTTCTCGTCTTCCCCACCCACCGCCTCCTCTCGGGCTTCGCCGGCGACCCGGAGCGCCAGCAACGGCTCGGCAACGGCCTGCGCGAGCTGTTTGACGCGGAGGAGGTCCCGCGCGAGGAGATCGATCCGGCGGGCGAGGACGGCGTCGGCGTCTTCGGCCTCTACGACGCCTTCCACAAGAAGGCCTTCCGTCTGCGGCTGAAAGATCCCGCCGAGGTCGACCGCCGCCTCGAGGGGATGCCCGAGGCCTACCGCCGCCTCGACTCGGCGATCCTCGAGACGCTGGTCCTCAAGGGCCTGGCCGGGATGAGCGACCACGACATCGACGAGCGTCAGGGCCTCGAATACGCGAAGTCGGTCGACGCCGCCCTCGAAATGGTCGACGACGGCGACTACGACATCGCCTTCATCCAGCGCGGCGTCCCGGTCGAGCAGGTGAAGGACATCGCCAATACTGATTCGGTGATGCCGCCGAAGTCGACCTTCTTCTACCCCAAGGTGATGACCGGATTCGCCTTCAACCCGGTGCGCTGAACGTGGTCAAGATCTACACCAAGAAGGGCGACGATGGGACCACCTCGCTCTGGTACGGCGGCCGCGTCCCCAAGCACCACGGCCGCACCGACGCCTACGGCACCCTCGACGAGGCGTGCTCGCAGCTCGGCGTCGCGCGCGCCCTCTGCGGCCCCGAGCAGGCCGAGCTCGCCGCCGACATCCTCCGCCTCCAGAACGACATCTTCGTCGCCGGCGCCGAGCTGGCCACCGCGCCGGAAGCGGCCGGGCGGCTCGAAGACGGCGTCAGCCGTGCCACCGAGGAGATGGTCGCCGAGCTCGAGGCCCTGATCGACCGCTACATGGCCCGGGTCGAGCTGCCGCCGAAGTTCGTCATCCCCGGCGGCAACCAGCTCTCCGCCCAGCTCGACGTCGCCCGGACGACGATCCGCCGCGCCGAGCGTCGGATCTCCGAACTGAACGAGGCGGGAGAGATCGCCAGCGAGACCGTGATCCATTTCGTCAACCGCGCCTCCGACGCCGTCTACGCCCTGGCCCGCTTCGCCGACGTCGACGACCCCGCCCTGTTCGAGGGACGCGGCAAGGGCTGACGTGCGGATCGTCGCCCGCCGAGTCGACGGCTTCGCCCACGACGTCGAGCTCGACGGCAGCCAGAGCCTGCGCGTCGACGAGCCGGTCCACAAAGGTGGCACCGACACCGGCCCCCGCCCGACCGAGTTACTCGGGGCGAGCCTCGCCGGCTGCATCGCGATCACCGTCGAGATGTACGCCGAGCGCAAAGGCTGGGACGTCGGCGAGCTCGAGGTCGACGTCGAGATGGGCTATGAGGGGCCGGTGCCGAACAGCTTCGAGGTCGGGGTCAAGCTGCCGGCCCACCTCGACGAGGAGCAGCGCCGCCGCCTGCTGGTGATCGCGACCAAATGCCCCGTCCACAAGGTGCTCGCCGGCGAGGGGCACGTACGGGTCATCGAGCGACTGGAGGAGAGCTGATGGACCTCGGGCTGACGGGACGCTCCTGCGTCGTCACCGGCGCCAGCAGCGGCATCGGCCGCGAGACCGCGCTGCAGCTCTGCGGCGAGGGGGCGAAGGTGCTGCTGGTCGCGCGGGGCGAGGAGCGACTGAGGGCGGCGACCGAAGAGGCGATGCGGGCGGCGGAGCCGGCCGGCGGCGTGGCCGCGGCGCTGAAGCTCGACGTGACCGAGGAGGACGCCGGCCCCCGGATGGTGACCGCGTGCGACGACCTCTTCGGCGGCCTCGACGTCCTCGTCAACAACGCAGGGGCCGCCAAGTGGCGCGACCTCGACGACGTCCCCGACGAGGACTGGCGCGCCCAGTACGAGCTCAGCGTGATGGCGCCGCTGCGGGCGATGAAGGCTGCGATCCCGCCGATGGCCGAGCGCGGCTGGGGCCGCGTCGTCAACGTCTGCTCGACCGCCGGCAAGCGCCCCTCGGCGGCGATGGCCGAGTACTCGGTCGCCAAGGCAGCCGAGCTCTCCCTCTCCCGCCTCTTCGCCGACCGCTACGCGAGGACCGGCGTCCTCGTCAACGCCGTCGCCCCGGGCCCGGTCGAAGCGGAGATGTGGATGGAGCCTGGCGGCCTGCTCGACCAGTCGATGGAGATCTCCGGTGCCGCGAGCCGGGAGGAGGCCCTTTCTGAAGCAGGCTCGAAGCGCCCGATCGGCCGCCTCGCCCAGGCGTCGGAGATCGCCTCGGCGATTGTCTTCCTCTGCAGCGAGCGCGCCTCATACGTCGCCGGCTCCGCCTGGTCGGTCGACGGCGGCACCGTCCAGGTGATCATCTGATCGGTCGCGAGGTAGAGGCGGCGGTGCTCCTGCCCCTCTACGGCTGGCCGCAGGACCCCGGTCTCGTCTTCACCGAGCGCCGCGCCGACCTGCGCCGCCACGCCGGCGAGATCTCGTTCCCGGGCGGGCGCCGCGACGACACCGACGCCGACCTGCAGGCGACGGCACTGCGCGAGGCCGAAGAGGAGATCGGCCTCGACCCGGCGCAGGTGAAGATCGGCGAGGCGTTACCGCCGACGCGGACCTTCGTCACCAACTACGTCGTCCACCCCTTCGTCGGCTACGTCCCGCACCCGCAGGAGCTCGACCTGAAGCCGAACCCGACCGAGGTCGAGACCGTCCTCACCTTCTCGCTGGAGCTACTGCGCGAGGGCTACGAGATGCGCCGCCTGGTCCGCCGCGGCGTCCCCATCCACACCCCGACCTACGAGGTCGAAGGGCACTTGATCTGGGGAGCGACCGCGCGGATCCTCAGCGACTTCCTCGAGCGAGTCGGCTAGCTCTTCGACTTCTCAGGCTGCGGGACGATCCGGATGTACGGCTTCGGCGACTCCCAGCCCTCCGGCCAGAGCTCTTTCGCCTCGTCCTCTTTGACCGAGCCGGAGATGATCACGTCGTCGCCCTGCTGCCACTGCGCCGGCGTCGCGACTTTGTGGTTTTCGGTCAGCTGCAGCGAGTCGATCACCCGCAGCACCTCGTCGAAGTTGCGCCCGGTGGTCATCGGGTAGACGAGGATGAGTTTGATTTTCTTGTCGGGGCCGATGACGAAGACGTTGCGGACGGTCTGGTTGTCGGCCGGGGTGCGGTCGCCGGGGTCGCCGGAGACGTCGGCCGCCAGCATTCCGTAGGCCTTCGCGATCTCAAAGTCGTGGTCGCTGATGATCGGGTACTCGACCCGCGCGCCCTGCGTCTCCTCGATGTCGTTCGCCCACTCCTCGTGTTTGTCGAGCGGGTCGATCGAGAGCCCGGCGATCTTGACGCCGCGTTTCTCGAACTCCGGCTCGATCCGCGCCATGTAGCCGAGCTCGGTCGTGCAGACCGGAGTGAAGTCCTTTGGGTGGGAGAACAGCACGGCCCACGAGCCGTCGATCCAGTCGTGGAACTTGATCCGGCCCTGGGTCGTGTCGGCCTCGAAATCCGGTGCTACGTCGCCAAGCTGCAGAGCCATTCGTAACGCTCCTTTTCGCGTCTTCTTCTAATTACCTAAATCCTTATCGGAGTTTAGCTCTTTGCATTCATCGGCCCGCGAGGAGCCCCTTCACCTGATCAGCGAGACCATCTGCACCCGCGCTATAGGCGGGTTGAGACGGTTTCGGTGAGATCGCGACAGGGATTCTCCAGGTGCGGCTCGCCGCCTGGACCACCTCGGCCCCTGCCTCCGTTCCCTCGTAGACCACGCCCCGCACCGGCGTTTCGACCAGGTGTTCCATCAGCCGCTCCAGGCGCGGGCCGTGGATCGCGGCCAGCTCCTCCTCGCTGCCGCTGGCGTTCCCCAGCAGCAGCACGAGGACGGCGACGTCGTTGACCAGCTCAAGGATCGTCCCCGGCTGGTCCGGATCGGCGAGAGCATGCTCGATCCCGGCCCCTTCGATCGCCGCCAGGCCCTCCTCCCTGCGGCTGGTCCCGCGCACCGCCCAGCCTTCCGCCAGCAACCGCGCACCGAGCTCCCGGCCGCGGCAACCGCAGCCGATGATCAGCGCCCGCGCCACTGGTGTCCCGATTTGTCAGTCGTGTGCCGCATCTGGCGAGTGGATCGTCGGTCGTGGGAAGGACGCAGGGTGCAGCCTTTGCTGGAGGCAAAGGCAAACCCGAGGACGCAGCCACGGGCGACGAGACGCCGCCAGGGCGGTGCAGGACTGACAAATCGGGACACCTAGCTCGCCTCGAAGGGGCCGCGGCCGCGCAGTCGCATCCGCTCGTCCTCGGCGACGCTGGCGTGCAGCTCCTCCTCGGTCATCTCGGGAGCCCCGCGGCGGCGGCGCATCTCGTTCTGGGCTTCCATCATCTGCCGCACGTCGTCGATCTCGTTCTGCACTTCGACCTCGGGCGAGCGCGTCGGCACCCAGTCGACCAGGCCGGCCGAGCTTCCCGGGTAAAAGTGGCCGACGACCAGCAGCACGCCGACCATGAAAGCCAGGATTCCAAGCGTCCCCAGAATGAAGAGCACACGGGAAGGATACGGTTCGAACCCATGCCCGACGCCTACATAGTCGAGACCGCGCGCACCCCGATGGGGGCCTACCGTGGCGCCCTCTCCGGCGTCCGCCCCGACGACATGGCCGCGCACGTGATCGCCGCCACCGTCGAGCGCAGCCGCGTCGACCCCGAGCGCATCGTCGACGTCTACTTCGGCGCCGCCAACCAGTCCGGCGAGGACAACCGCGACGTTGCCCGGATGGCGGCGCTGTTGGCGGGGCTGCCGCAGAGCGTCCCCGGCGCCACCGTCAACCGCCTCTGCGCCTCCGGCCTCGAGGCACTAAACAGCGCCGCCCGGGCGATCAAGGTCGGCGAGGGAGACTTCTACCTCGCCGGCGGGGTCGAGTCGATGAGCCGCGCCCCCTGGGTGGTCGAGAAGCCCGAGCGCGGCCTCCCCCGCGGCCCGCAAACGATGCACGACACGACCCTCGGCTGGCGGATGATCAACCCGCGGATGGCGGGGCTCGGAGTCTCAACCGAAGCGATGGGCGAGACCGGCGAGAACGTCGCCGAACGCTTCGGCGTCAGCCGCGAGGATCAGGACGCCTTCGCCCTGCGCAGCCACCAGCGCGCGGTCGCCGCGACGGAGGCCGGGAAGTTCGCCGAGGAGATCGTCCCGATCGAGGCGCGGCGCGGCCGTGAGACGGTCCTGGTCGGGGCCGACGAGGGTCCGCGCCCGGATGCCTCGCTGGAGAAGCTCGCGCAGCTGCGTCCCGTCTTCCGCGAGGGCGGCACCGTCACCGCCGGCAACGCCTCGACCCTCAACGACGGCGCCGCCTGCCTCCTGGTCACCTCCGAGAAAGGCGCCGAAGAACTGGATGCGGAGCCGCTCGCCCGCGTCGTCGCCACCGGGGCCGCCGGCGTCGACCCCGCCTACATGGGGGTCGGCCCGGTCAAAGCCGTCCCCAACGCGCTCAAGAACGCCGGCCTGACGATCGAGCAGATCGACCTCGTCGAGCTGAACGAGGCCTTCGCCTCCCAGGTTCTCGCCAGTGCCCGCGAGCTGGGGATCGACGAGACCTGCCTCAACGTCAACGGCGGCGCCATCGCCCTCGGCCACCCGCTCGGGTGCTCCGGCGCCCGCCTCGCCGGCACCCTCGTCCGCGAGCTCCGCCGTCGCGGCGGCAAGTACGGGGTCGCCACCCTCTGCGTCGGCGTCGGCCAGGGTCTCGCAACCGTCTTCGAAGCCGTTTGAACGTTCGAAATGAATAGGCTGGGAACAGTGAAGCTGCTGACCCTGGCAACTGTCGCCCTAGCCCTGGCGCTGCCCGCCACCGCTGCGGCCGAACCGGTCGCTCATGGCTCGATCATCAACGGCCGCGGCGCCACCGTCGAAGAGTTCCCCTCGCTCGCCTACATCGAGGCCCACCAGGGCAAAGCCGGCTTCTCCTGCACCGGCACCGTGGTCTCGCCGCGGGTGATCCTCACCGCCGCCCACTGCATCGAGGACCTCGAGCGCGGCGGCTTCACGCCCGCCAGTCAATACGCGGTTGCCACCGGCACCACGACCCCTTCGAAAGCACTGCGCCAGAACGTCTTCCGGGTCGTCGAAACTCATGTCTACCCCGGCTTCGACCCCGGCGGCCTGCATGGCGACGCCGGCGTCCTCATCCTCGACCGGCCGACCGGCGCGCCCCCGATCGCGATGGCGGGGAGCGGCGACGCCGCCCTCTACGAAGGCGGTGCCCCGGTGCAACTGGCGGGCTGGGGCGTGACCCGGGCCAACGCCGAGGACGCTCCCGAAAGCCTGCGGGCGACCTCGATGGTCGTGCAGAAACCGACGCTCTGCAAGCAGAAGACGCGCAACGACCGGCCGAACTACTCGCCAGCCCTGCAGATGTGCACGCTCGACACGCCGACGAAGAAGAGCGGCGGCTGCTTCGGCGACAGCGGCGGCCCGGCGATCGGCGTCCGGCCCGATGGCGTCCCGCTCGAGCTCGGCGTGATCAGCACCGGCGGCGCCTTCTGCAGCACCAAGCTGCCCAACGTCCTCACCCGCGTCGACGTGATCTCTGGCTGGGTCTCGGAATGGATCGCCGCCACCGAAAGCGGCGGCCCGCGCCCGGTCCTCGACCCGAAGACGCCGTTCCCTCTGATGACGAAGCCGGTCGCCGAAGAGTTCGCCGTCCTCACCCTTCAGGATCACTTCGGATCCCGCTTCAGCGGCCACGTCTACGGCAACTGTCGCCGCGCCAGCCAAAGCCGCTTCCGCTGCGAAGTCGCCTGGCGCTCGGGCCGCAACATCTACGGCGGCACCGTCTCGCCGTTCTACCTCCGCCAGCAGGACGCGGTCACCTGGAAGAGCCACTTCCGGATCGAATGGGCGCCGCTGAAGTGCCTGCGCAGCAACGCCCCGAACTGCCCCATCCACGTCCGCCGCGGCTAGCGCCGGTGCTCAAGCGGTAGCCTCAGCCGCCGTGGCCCAGGGCATCGAAGAGCTGGCGAGCGTCGACGGGACAATCACCCCGACCGCGGAGGCGAAGGTCGGCCTTAAGGACGACGGCCTCTACCGCGGCGATGGCGCCTTCGAGGTGATCCGCCTCTACCAGGGAAAGCCATTCGCCCTCGTCGACCATCTCGATCGCCTCGAGCGCTCGGGCGCGGCGATCGAGCTCAGCTTCGACCGCGGCGCGCTGGAGCGGGAGATCGGGGCACTGCTGGCGCAGGCCGGCCCGGTCGAAGGCCAGATGCGGCTGATCGTCACCCGCGGCGGCCGCCGCATCGCCGCCACCGAGCCGATCCCACCCCATCCGGAGACCGTCAGCCTGCAGTCGGTCACCTACTGCCCAACGGTGATCCTCAACGGGGTCAAGTCCCTCTCCTATGCCGCCAATATGCAGGCGACCCGGATCGCCAAAGCCCAGGGCGCCGACGAGGCGGTCCTGGTCCGGCCTGACGGGAACGTGCTGGAGCCGCCAACCTCGTCGGTCTTTTGGGTCTCCCCCGAGGGCGAGCTGCGGACGCCGGCGCTCGACGACGGCGTGCTCGAGTCGATTACCCGCGACCGGATGATCAAGGCGCTCCAGGTCGAGGAGGGGACCTGGCACGTCAACGACCTGCGCGGCGCACAGGAGGCGTTCCTCGCCTCAACGACGCGGGAGATCCAGGCGGTGTCCTCGGTCGACGGCCGCGTCTTCCCCGCCGCCCCAGGTCCACGGACCCAGGAAGCGCAGGCGGCCTTCGCCGAGACCCTCGGCAAAGAGCTGCAGGAGCTATAGGGATGGACTTCACCTACAGCGACGAGCAGAAGCTGATCCGCGAGGCGGCGCGCGAATTCGCCGAGCGCGAGATCCTGCCGAACATCCGCGACAACGACCGCGAGGGCCGCTTCGACCGCGGCCTGGCCCGCAAGCTGGGCGAGATCGGCTTCCTCGGGGCGCCGGTCGCCGAAGAGTACGGCGGCCGCGGCCTCGACTACGTCAGCTACGGGCTGATCGCCGAGGAGATCGGCCGCGCCGACTCCTCCGCCCGCACCGTCGTCTCCGTCTGCACTTCACTGGTCGGGGGCCCGATCGAGAAGTGGGGAACCGAGGAGCAGAAACAGAAATGGCTGCCGCGGCTCTGCTCGGGCGAGGGCCTGGGCTGCTTCGGGCTGACCGAGCCCGACACCGGCTCCGACGCGGCGAACCTCCGCACCCGGGCCAAGAAGACCGAGAACGGCTGGTCGATCAGCGGCCAGAAGATGTGGATCAGCCTCGGCAACGTCTCCGATTTCGCCCTGATCTTCGCCCAGACCGATCCGGCGCTGAAGCACCGCGGCCTCGCCGCCTTCATCGTCCCCACCGACAGCGACGGTTTCACGACCCAGGAGATCCACGGCAAGCTCGGCCTGCGCTCCGCCGACACTGCCGAAATCTCCCTCGACGAGGTCGAGGTCGGCGACGACGCGATGCTGGGCGAGGTCGGCGACGGCTTCAAGGTGGCGATGAGCGCGCTGGAAAACGGCCGCTACAGCGTCGCCGCCGGCTGCGTCGGCATCTGCGAAGGCTGCGTCCAGAGTTCGATCGAGTACGCGAAGGAGCGCAAGCAGTTCGGCGTCCCCCTGGCCCGCTTCCAGCTCGTCCAGGAGATGATCACCGACATGATCTTGAAGCGCGACGCCAGCCGGATGCTGGTCCTCCGCGCCGGTCTGCTGAAGAACGAAAAGAAGCCGAACGCGACCGAGACCTCGGTCGCCAAGCTCTACGCCACCGAGTCCGCGGTCGAGTGCGCGAACCTAGCGATCCAGGTCCACGGCGGCTCCGGCTACGTCGACGACTATCCGGTCGAGCGCTACCTGCGCGACGCCCGCGTCACCACGCTCTACGAGGGCACCTCGCAGATCCAGAAGCTGATCATCGGCCGCGCCGCGACCGGGATCAACGCAATGCTCCCGCTGCAGGAGTCCTGACCTTGGCCCTGGTCGAGGTCTCTCTCGACGACTTCCACGTCGCCCTCGTGCGGCTGAACCGCCCCGAGGCCCGCAACGCGCTCTCACCGGAGATGCGCGAGGAGCTCGCGACGAGCCTCGAGCGCCTGGACGCCGACCCGGAGGTGCGCTGCATCGTCATCGCCGGCGCCGACGAGTACTTCGCCGCCGGCGCCGACATCAAGGCGATGGCCGAGCGGCCGGTCGACGCCGCGCCCGACCCGAAAGGGATCGAGTTCTGGACCCGGCTCACCGCAATCGGGACGCCGACGATCGCCGCCGTCTCCGGCTACGCCTTCGGCGGCGGCTGCGAGCTGGCGCTCGCCTGCGACATGATCGTCTGCGACGAGAAGACCCGGTTCGGCCAGCCCGAGATCACCCTCGGGATCATCCCCGGCGGCGGCGGCACCCAGCGGCTCACCCGCGCGATCGGCAAGCAACGGGCGATGGAGTACGTCCTCACCGGGCGCCGTTGGGACGCGAAGACCGCCGAACGCTGGGGCCTCGTCAACAAGGTGGTCGGCAAAGGCGCCTGGCTGACCGAGGCGATCGAGCTGGCACGGATCGTCGCCGAGCGGCCGCCGCTGGCGCTGCGGCTGGCCAAACGGGCGGTGCTGGCGGCGCAGGAGACGAACCTCGCCGAGGGCCTGCGGGCCGAGCGCGCGCTGTTCGACGAGGCGATGGCGACCGAAGACCGGGTCGAGGGCATGAACGCCTTTCTGGAGAAACGCGAGCCCCGTTTTCAGGGCCGGTGAGGGTTACGCGCGTAGGCGTCGTCGGCGCCGGCACGATGGGCCGCGGGATCGCCCAACTCGCCGCGTTGGGCGGCTACGAGACGGTGCTCTATGACGTCGCGCCCGATTTGGCCGCGGCCGGCGCGGAGGGCCTGCGCGAAGCGCTTGCGAAGGGCGTGGCACGCAGGCGCTGGAGCGAGGACGAGGGGCGGGCGGCATCGGCACGGGTCGAGGCGACCGCCGATCTAGGGGAGCTGGCCGGGTGCGCGCTCGTGATCGAGGCGGCGCCCGAGAAGCTCGAGCTGAAGCAGCAGATCTTCAGCGACCTCGCCGCGCAGCTCGGCCCGGACGCCGTCTTCGCCAGCAACACCTCCTCCCTGCGGGTCGGCGACATCGCCGCTGGCGTGCCGCACCCCGAGCGCGTCGTCGGCATGCACTTCTTCAACCCGCCGCCGCTGATGAAGCTGGTCGAGGTAGTGGCAGCCGAGGGCTCCTCGAATCAGGCGCTGGCGGCTACGACCGCGGTGGCGCAGCAGATGGGGCGTACCCCGATCCGGGCCAAGGACAGCCCCGGCTTCGTCGCCAATCGCCTCGCCCGCCCCTTCTCGCTGGAGTCGCTGCGGATGCTCGGCGACGGTGTCGCTGACGTCGCCACGATCGACCGCGTCGTCCGCCTCGGCGGCGGCTTCCGGATGGGCCCGTTCGAGCTACTCGACCTGATCGGCCTCGACGTCAACCTCGAGATCGCCCGCTCCTTCTTCGCCCAAGGGGGTGAACCGGAGCGTTGGCGTCCGCACCCGATCCAAGAACGCCTCGTCGCCGAAGGCCGCTTCGGCCGCAAGAGTGGGCGCGGCTACCACGACTACAGCGAGGAGCGCGAGCCTGATCCGGAGTTAGGGATTGACGCCCCGACGCTCGACCCCAAGCACCTGGCCAAGATCGATCCCGCCGCCGAGCAAATCCTCACCCGCCTCTTCGCTCAGATCGCCAACGAGGCCGCCTTCGCCCTTGAAGAGGAGATCGCATCACCCGAGGACATGGAGACGGCGATGAAACTCGGCTTCAACTGGCCGCTGGGACCGCTTGGCTTCGCCGAGCTGATCGGGCCCGACCGCGCGGCAGACCTGCTGGAAGAGCTGCAGGCCGAGAAGGGCGAGGCCTACTCGCCCGCGCCCGCGCTGAGGCGCATCATCAGCTCGTCGACGTAGCACCAGCTCCAGTCCTCGCCGGGCTCGGCCGAGCGGATGATCGGGTGGCCGGTGTCCTGGTGGTGGGCAGTGGCGTGCTTGCCGATCGAGTTGTCGCAGCAGCCGACGTGGCCGCAGGTCTGGCACATCCGCAGGTGAACCCAGTTCATCCCCATCGCCAGGCACTCCTCGCAACCCTCAACTCCCTCGGGGAGATCGAGGTAAGTGACGGAGTCCAGATGGGAACAGGAAGAGCTCACAGCCTGAAGATATACCGGAGCCGGTTGCGAAAATCCCCTTTACTCAACAAGGGGCGGTCAGGAACCGGTGGCGATCTCGGCCGGCTCGCCCCCGGGCATCCAGTGCGCCTCGACCGGGACGTCGGCGTCGCGCAGGTAACGCTCGGCGTCGAGGGCGCCCATGCAGCCGGTTCCAGCCGCGGTCACGGCCTGGCGATAGGTGTGGTCGACGACGTCACCAACGGCAAAGACCCCGCCCACGTTGGTCCGGGTTGAGCCAGCCTCGGTGACGATGTAGCCGTCCTCGTCGGTGTTGACCTGGCCCTTGACGATCTCCGATTTCGGCACGTGGCCGATCGCGACGAAGGCGCCATCGGTCGCCAGCTCCTCCTCCTCGCCGGTCTCGGTGTTGCGAAGGCGGACCTTCTCGAGTTTTCCGCTCTCGCCGGCGATGAACTCCTCGGTGACGAAGGGCGTCTTCAGGTCGATGTTCTCCTTGTCGCGTGCCCGCTCGAACATGATCTTCGAGGCGCGGAACTCGTCGCGGCGGTTGACGATCGTCAGCTTCGAGGCGAACTTGGAAATGAAGATCGAGTCCTCCATCGCCGAGTCGCCGCCGCCGACGACGATCACGTTCTGGTCTTTGAAGAAGGCTCCGTCGCAGACGCCGCAGGTGGAGACGCCGCGACCGCCGAGCTCCATCTCGCCGGGGACGCCGAGCCGTTTCGGCTCCGCCCCCATCGCCAGGATCACGGTCTTGGCGCGGTGCTCCTCGTCGCCGAGGAAGACCTTGTGGACGCCGCCGTCGGAGAGCTCGACCCGGTCGACATCGTCGGTGACGAAGCGGGTCCCGAAGCGCTCGGCCTGGGCGCGGAACTGGGCCATCATCTCGGGGCCCATGATCCCGTCCGGGTAGCCGGGATAGTTCTCGACGTCGGTGGTGTTCTGCAGCTGGCCACCCCACTGGAAGCCCTCAAAGACGAGGGGCTCGAGGTTGGCCCGCGCGGTGTACAGCGCAGCCGTGTAACCGGCCGGCCCACCGCCGACGATGATTACGTCCTCAACCCTCTTTTGCTCTGCCATATCTGCCATTTCTTGCCGCCTGGAGTCTATTACTTTACTTTTTATAGTAGCTCTCTCGGCCCTCGAAGGCAATCGCCGCCTCGACCTCCACCGGGGTCAGCGGGCCACCGCCGCGATCGATCGGCAAGCCCTCCTCTTCCCAGCGGTGGACCGTGTGGCGGAGCTGGAAGAAGGCGAAGATCCCCGGTGGGATCGGCATCCAGAAGGCGACCAGCCGGAAGATCAGGACCGCCGGGAAGACGGTCTCCTCCGGGATCCCGAAGAGGACGAAGGCGCCGATCATCCCGGCGTCGACCGCTCCCACCCCGGCCGGAGCCAGCGGGAAGAGGTTGGCGACCATGCCGAGGAAGAAGCCCTGGACGACCACCGCCAGCGGCACGTGCACCCCGAATGCGTGGAAGGAGGCCCACAGCACTCCGATGCTCGCCGCCCAAAAGCCGGCGGCGCCGATCACCGCGAGGCCGCCGCGGCGGGGATGGGCGAAGAGGCCGACGGCGAAGCGGAACCCTTCCCCCAGGGTTGCGGGCACTTTGCCGGCGGTCTCCAGCCAGTGGCGCGAGCGCTCGCCGTGGGCGTACTTGGCGAGGCGGCGCTCGGCGTCGGGCGGGATCAGGGTGATGAGGACGCCGAGGATCAGCAGCAGCCCGGCAACGCCGGCGGGGACGATCGTCAGCTCGACCGAGCTCTTGCCGTTGAGGACACCGGTCCGCAGCAGGATCCCGAAGACGATTAGGGCAATGGGATAGAAGGCGTAGTGGAGGGAGACGAAGGCGACCATCCGCCGGGCGACGTCCCGCCGCGACATCCCGGCTTTGCGCAATGCCCAGTAGGTGACGGCAATGCCGCCGGCGCCGCCGGCCGAGAAGAGCAGCGTCCCGGCGACCCCGGCCATGTTGATCTCGTAGGTCTCTTTCCAGCTCAGGCGCAGCGCGTCGCCGCCGACCACTGCCTTGAAGAGGGCGATGTAGGTCGCGTAGGCGACGACGTTGAACCCGATCGCGATCGCGATCCAGACCGGGTCGGCCTCGTCGAGCTTGCCGAGGGCGTCGCTGAGGCCGATCAGCTTCGGGAAAAGGAAGTAGATCGCCCCGAGCAGGAGGAAGACGACGACGACGGTCTGGATCAACCGCCGGGTCGTGAATATCGGCATTTCGGCGGGACGGTGATTGCCGTTCGCCGAGTCTTCCGGAGACACGCCTAGAAATTACCCGTTGGCGATCCTCTCCAGACGCTGCAGGGCTCCGTTTACCCCGCGTACGAGGGGTTCTGCCAGAGGCTCACCCTTGCGCACGGCGGCAACCAGGGCGGCGCCGGCGAGAAGGTCGGTGACGTAGTGCTCGCCGAGGTAGACGAGGGCGAAGCCAAGCGTGCCCGCGTATCCCCAGGCCAGGCGCCCCTCGACCTTGCCCGCTTCGGAGAGCGCCAGCGCCGCCTGCAACGAGGTCGCGAAGTGGAGCGAGGGCATCGCCGCCCAGGGGTTGCCGCCGAGCGCGTCATACATCCGCTCCCAGGCGCGACCCCAGGTCGGTTCGCCGACCTCAACCATGATCCGCCGCACCTCTTCCCCGGTCAGGCCTTGCTCGGCCGCCCACCAGGGGGGCGCCGTCGGGACCGCGAAGTAGACGACGCAGCCGAGGTCGAAGACGGCGGCCATCTGCCGCGCCGCCCGCGGAAAGCGATCGTTGTAGCGGACGAGGATCAGGGCAAGCGAGAGATAGGGCTCAATGAACCAGAGCCAGTGGGTCCAGGTGAGGACCTTGTTGACGACTTCGACCCCCGGCTTCCCTGCGAGCGCGCGCTGGAGGCGGGCGTTGGGGAGGCGGCCTGCCCCGATCAGGCGGTCGCTGCGGATTGGGTAGCGGCTGCGGAGGCGAGCGCGGAGGCGATCCGGGTCGTCATAGGGCAGCTCGTGGGCGACCGTGAAGGCCCACATCTGCAGGGCGAAGAGGGCTACGTCGCGCCGCTTCGAGCGCGGATAGAGCACCGCCAGCGCCAGCGGCGCCGCGGCCACAGTCGCGACCGTGGCCTGAGCCGGGATCCGCAGACGGCGGCGCAGAACGGGAACCGCGAAGGCCGCGACGATCGTCCCGGCCGCGCCTGCGCGCACCGCTAAGCGAAGCCCATTCGATGGCCGCGAGCGCCTCCTCATGAGGAGCGCGAGTATAGGTCCGGCTCCCGCAGCCCTCCTCAACACCCCGCGGGAGGGCGCGGCGCCGCCGCACGTGAATAGAATGGCCGCGCTTTGGCGCCTCACTCCCCTGGCACTGACCAGATCGACACCCTGCTCTGGATTGGCTTCGTCGCCGCCGCGATCCTGATGATCGCGATCACCGGCGCGCTGCTCTACGTCGCCCGCCGCTACCGCAGCGAGCGCGGGGCCGAGCCGCGCCAGCTCTTCTCCGGCAGCGGCCTGCAGTTCCGGGTCGCCGGCGTCCTCACGATCTTCGCCGCGCTGCTCTTCATCCTCGGCGTTGTCTTCACCGACAATGCCCGCGAGAAGCCCACCACGGGCGAGGCGGGTCTGGCTTCGCTGAAAGGCGAGCCGCTGAAGATCAAAGCGACCGGCCAGCAGTGGCTATGGCGCTACGACTACCCCAATGGCGCCTTCTCCTACTACCAGCTGGTAGTGCCGGTCGACACCGCGGTCGAGCTCGAAGTCGTCTCCACCGACGTCGTCCACACCTGGAACGTCGAAGAACTCGCCCGCAAGGCCGACGCCGTCCCTGGAAAGACCAACAAGGTCCTCTTCAGTACCGGCGACGAAGGTACCTACGAGGGCGATTCGGCCACCCTCTCCGGCCAGGCCTACGCCGCGATGCGGACCGAGGTGAAGGTCGTCTCGCCCGAGGAATACGAAGACTTCATCGAAACCCAGAGCGAAGAGATCGACGCCGCCGAGGAACGGGTCGTCGGCTTGATCGAAAACGGAGAAACCCCATGAGCCCCAGCGAGCGCCCAGAGCTCGTCGCCGGCGGCTACGACGCCAAGCGCCCGCGCTGGGCGCAGCTGGCGACCAGCGCCGACCACAAGGACATCGGCCAGATCCTGATCTGCGGGGCCCTCGGCTTCCTCTTCCTCGCCCTAGTCGAGCTGGTCCTAATGCGGATCCAGTTGCTGGTGCCGGAGAACACTTTCCTCTCCCCCGTCGGCTTCAACCGCATGCTCTCGCTCTACGGGACCAGCGCGATCTTCCTCTTCGCGCTGCCGTTGGCGATCGGCCTCTTCTACTACGTGGCGCCGCTGCAGATCGGCGCCCGCGGCACGGCGCTGCCGCGGCTGGGGCAGGTCGGCATGGCTCTCTGGGTCGCCGGCGCGACCGCGCTCTACGCCACCTTCCTCTTCACTCCCAGCGAGGCCGGGGTCAACCCGCTGCCGCCGCTGAGCGAGGTCGCCTTCCTTTCCAACAACGGCGTCGACGCCTGGGCGACGGCGACCGGTCTGGCGACGCTCGGCTTCGTCCTCCTCTCGATCAACCTGCTGGCGACGCTGCGGGTGATGCGGGCGCCGGGGATGGCCTGGCGCCGGGTCCCCGTCTTCGCCTGGGCCGCGACCGTCTCCTCCTGGCTGATGATCGTCGTCGGCTCGGTCCTGCTGGCGGCGCTGACGATGCTGATGATCGACCGCAACTACGACGGGATCTTCTTCGCCGACGGCTCCGGCGGGGCGCCGCTCCTCTGGCAGCACCTGAGCTGGATCTTCTACACCGGCGCCTACATGCTGATCCTCATCTTCGCCTTCGGCGCGATCGCCGAAATCGCCTCCACCTTCGCCCGCAAACCGCTCTTCAACCGCAACGTGGTGATGGGTTCGCTGGCGGCGATCGCCGTGATCGGGACCCTGGCCTGGATGCAGAACATGCTGACGGCACCGATCGGGGTCGGCTGGATGTACTTCGCGATGCTGATGTCCCTGGCGCTGATCGTCCCCTTCGGACTCGTCCTCTTCAACTTGATCGCGACCCTGGCCGGCGGCACCCTGCGGATGCGGGCGCCGCTGCTGTTCGCAATGGGCGCGATTTTCGCGATCGGAATCGGCCTCGCCGCCGAGCTCTGCCACTCGCTCGTCGCCGCCGCCTGGCAGCTGAAGAACACCACCGATGCCACCGCCGCGACCCATTTCGCGTTGATCGGCGGCTCGGTCTTCGGCGGCTTCGCCGCGCTCCACTACTGGTTCCCGAAGATGACCGGGCGGACGATGGGCGAGAGCCTCGCCCGGATCTCGTTCTGGACGATCCTCGTCGGCCTCCTGCTCGGCTTCGTGCCGCTCTTCTTCGCCGGCGCCGGCGAGGGCCAGGTTGTCGACGCCTACAAGTACTTCGACGACACCGGCGTCACTGGCTACAACGTCGTCGCCTCGATCGGGGTCCTCATCCTCTTCGTCGGGATCCTGCTGACGATCCTGAACGCGATCTTCAGCCGCGAGAACGGTCCGGAGGCCGGCCACGATCCTTGGGGGGGCGACACCCTCGAGTGGTTCACGCTTTCGCCGCCGGACCCGCACAACTTCGACGTCCTCCCCGACGTCCGCAGCCCGCGTCCGCTGCGCGACATCCGTGAGGCGATCGGCCATCGCACCCGCCGCAGCAAGGATGCCGCGGCACGCGAATCGCAGCCGGTAGCCTGAGCCCCATGCAATCCGGCGCCGGCGCGCAAACCGCGCCCAACCCGACCGCTGCCACCCGTTCGGTCCTCCCTTCCGTCGTCCGCGATTACCTGACGCTGACGAAGCCGAAGGTGCAGTCGCTGCTGCTCTTCACCACGGTGACGACGATGTATGTCGCCGGCGACCCGTCGCTGGGCCTGATCTTCCTCACCTGCCTCGGCGGCGCCCTCTCGGCCGGCGGCGCCGGCGCGATCAACCACGTCGTCGATCGCGACATCGACCGCACGATGGCGCGCACCGCCAACCGCCCCGTCGCCGCGGGACGGATCTCACCGCAAGCGGCGACCGCTTTCGGGCTGATCCTCGCCGCCTCATCGTTCCTGCTGATGTCGCTGACGATCAACCCGCTGGCGGCGACGCTCTCGCTTAGCGGCTTCCTCGGCTACGTCGGCGTCTACACGCTCTGGTTGAAGCGACGGACGCCGCAGAACATCGTCATCGGCGGCGCCGCCGGAGCGGTCCCGCCCCTCGTGGCCTGGGCCGCCGTCACCGGCGAGCTCAGCGGCATGGCCTTCTACATGTTCGCGATCGTCTTCTTCTGGACCCCGCCTCACTTCTGGGCCCTCTCCCTGCTGATGAAGGACGAGTACGCGAAGGCCGGGATCCCGATGCTGCCGGTGGTCCGCGGCGAGGAGGAGACCCGCCGCCAGATCCTCCTCTACACCGTCCTCCTCTACGCCGTCACCCAGCTCCCCTTCTGCGCCGGCGGCCTCGGCGTCGTCTACGTCATCCCCTCGATCCTCCTTGGCGCCGGCTTCATCTACTTCGCGGCACGGCTCTACCGGGCCCGGGATCGGCGTTGGGCGCTTCGTACGTATCTCTTTTCCCTCGGGTACCTGGCGTTGCTGTTCCTCTCTATGGCTATTGCGGCCAACGTCTAGGTCGAACTTCGGTTCGTCTAGGGAGGGACAGGACACCCTCCCCCAAAGACCGTCGCGCAGCTGTCGCGGACCTATGGGCGCCACCGTGGCTTCTTGAGCCTTTGTGGGAGGGTGTCCTGTCCCTCCACCCGGTCCGCTGAAAGCTTCGTACTCAGGGTTCAACAGCTTTTCCCTAAAGAAAACACGGGCGGCACGGGTCTTTTTCTCTTGCTGTTCGCTCCTGGGCCACAACATCAGCCTGGGGGCAAACTGAGTCCTGGCGCAAGCGGACTTTGAAGCGGTCCGACTGGAGGGGCGGGTACCCCCTCCCCCATCGCTTCGACACACAACTCCGCCTTCTAGTCCTGATAGAACTCCGTCCTCATGGACCGCGAGACCGCACGCCGCAACATGAAAGCTGGGCTGGTCGCAGGTGGCATCGCCGCCGGCATCTTCGCCCTCAGCTTCGTCGCCGCCTTCCTCTACATCGCCCAGTAGCCGATGGCCGAGCACCGACACATTCCCGAGCCCGGCGAGACGATCTACGCGCCGCGTCCTTCCTGGGGCCCGGTCTTCTTCGCGATCGGCGCCCTCGGGCTGATCTGCGGCACCTTCGCCTCCGGGTTCATCTTCGCGCCGAAGATCTGGGGTCTGATCGGCCTGATCTTCCTCCTCGCCGCCTTCCGCAGCATCGTCCGCGGTTCCGTCCGCGACTACTACCGGCTTCCGAGGCGCCAGGAGGTCCGTGGCGCAGCGTTGCCAGTAGAAACGATCAGCGGACCCCCGCGCGCCTAGCAGCGCCTGAGACCGCCCCTCAGCTCGGCAAAGGCATTTCCGAAGTAGCCCCGTCGCTCGTCCAGCAGCGGACGATGTCGCGCATCGAGAGGACGCCTATGGGCTCGCCATCGTCGAAGACGACGAGGTGGCGGACGTTGCGGCGGGACATCTCCGCGGCAGCACGCTCGAGGCTCCATTCGGGAGCGGCGGTGAGGACGCCCTCGCTCATGTGGTCGGCCACCCGCTCGTCGGCGGGGTTCTGACCCCGGGCGACGGCGATTAAAAGGTCGCGCTCGGTCACGATCGAGGGGGCCGCCAGCTCGCCGTCGATCACGAGCGCGGCGCCGGTGCCCCGCTCGACCATCTTCTCGGCCGCCTCACGCAGCGTGTGAGACGGGCCCACGGTGAGGCTGATCTCCGACATACCGTCTCTCACCTGCATTTGCGACCTCCCATCGCTCGCGATTTGTGTTAGTGCGGATCGCCTCAAGAGTATCCAACGAAGCCGCCTCCACGGCAAGCTCCCCGCCTGCCCCGACATATAGACTTCCGCCCGCATTCAACCCCATGGCTCGCGTTCGCAAACTCATCACCCCGCTGCTCGCCCTCGTGGCTCTCGCCGCCCTTGCCCTGGCTGCTTCGGGCTGCGGAACCACGGATGCCGACCCCCAGCGCGGGCGCACGCTCTTCATCCAGAAATGCAGCGAATGCCACGCCCTCGCGCAGGCCGGGGCCGTCGGCCAGGTGGGCCCGAGCCTCGACCACGCCTTCGCGGCGGCGCGTGAAGAAGGAAACGACTCCGACACGATCGAGGGCGTCGTCAAAGCGCAAGTCGAGTACCCCCGCGAGAGCAACGGGAACTCGGCCGTTTCGATGCCGGCCGACATCGTCACCGGGCAGGACCTGGACGACGTCGCCGCCTACGTCGGTGAATGGGCGGGCGTTCCCGGCGCCGCCCCGCCGAAGGTCCCCGGCGGGCCTGGGGCGCAGGTCTTCGCCAACAACAGTTGCGCCGGCTGCCACACCTTCGCCGCCGCCGAAGCCGGCGGTGTCACCGGTCCGAACCTGGACGAAGAACTCCAGGGCGAGGAACAGGCGCACGTCGAAGAAATGATCGTGAATCCGAACGCGGAAATCGTCAAGGGCTACCCGCCGAACGTGATGCCGCAGAATTACGAACAGCTCCTCTCCGCCAAAGAAATCGAAGACTTGGCGAAGTACCTGATCGAAAACGCCGCCGGTGGCGGCAAAACCAAGGGCTGAGCGAAGGCGGCCGCCGGGCCGCTGCCATCATGGATGTCAGATGCGAGACCGCCTGAGAAGCCGCCTCGAGATCTCCCCCGCCCGCTACGCGCAGGTGACCGCAATCGCCCTTGCCGCCCTCTCCCTGATCGTCCTCACCGGCGCCGGGGTGCGGCTTACGGGGTCCGGTCTCGGCTGCCCTGACTGGCCGAAATGCTACGGCGGCACGACGCCGCCGATCGAATTCCACGCGGTGATCGAGTACGGGAACCGGCTCCTCACCGGCTTTGTCGGCTTCGCCGTGATCGCCGCCAGCGTCCTCGCCTGGTTCCGCCGGCCCTATCGCTGGCATCTCGCCCTCTTCGGAGCCCTGCTTCCGCTTGGGGTGATCGGGCAGGCCGTCCTCGGCGCGCTGGTGGTGAAGTACCACCTGGCGCCGGGGCTGGTGATGTCCCACTTCATCCTCTCGATGATGCTGCTGGACGCCGCCTTCGCCCTTGCCTGGTGCTCCCGCTACGAACCCTGGCAGCGGCGCCGCTCCGGCGACCGCCTCAGCGTCTGGGCGGTGCGGGCGCTGATCCCGCTGGGCCAACTGACGATCCTGGCGGGGACGATCGCCACCGCCTCCGGCCCGCACGCCGGGGCGCACGAAGGGCAGCTCGTCCACCGCTTCGATTTCGAGGGTACGGGCACCTTGGAATGGGTCGTCCAGCGCCACGCGACGATCGCGGCGATCTACGGCGTCGCGGCGATCGCGGTCTGGTTCCTGCTGCGCCGGCCAGGGGCTGACGGACGGGCGCTGAGGCCGCTAACCCTGGTGATCGGGCTCCTTGGCCTGCAGGGGGCGATCGGGGGGCTGCAGTGGGCGCTCGAACTTCCGGCCGGGATCGTCTGGGTCCACGTCGCCATCGCCACCGGCAACTGGCTGGCGATGCTGTGGACGGTGGCGGCGGCAGGCCGCCTCGAGCCCCGCGACCGGCCCGCGAGCGCCCGCCCTGAGGAGCCCGAGACGCGGGCCCCAGCGCCGGCAGGCTCGCTCTAGGGCTTGCTCCCCTTCTGGCTCTCGATCGGCCTTCTCAGCCTCGTCCAGGCTGCCCTAGTCGCCGCGCCGAAGCCGCCCTCGCGAACCCTGCTGACGCGGCTGCAGAGCAGCTGGTGGGCGCTGGTCCTGCCGCTCTCGATCGTCGTCGTCGTCTCCGCGATCGCGCTTGAATCGGCCAGCGCCCGCTTCCTCACCTACCTGGCGCTGGTAGCGGTACCACCACTGGCAGCGGCTGCGCTCGCCTGGCTGATGCGCGGCGGGCGGCCACCCCTCGCCCTGGCCGTCATCCCCCTCTTCGCGATCGCCTGGGCGCGCCAGGAGGCCCTCAGCGGCGAGACGGCGGCCCTGGCCCTCTCCGCCCTCGCCTGCGTCAGCCTCGGCTGGCTAATCGCCTGTGTGGTCCCGCCGCGCTGGCTGAAGCTGGGGATCTACGTGATGGCAGCGATCGACGCCTGGCTGATCGCCTCCAACCTCCTGCAGGAGCCCAACGCAGTGCTCAACGCCGCAGCGCCAGCGGCCGACCTCCCCCGCCTCCAGTACGCCTCCTTCGGCTCGGCGGTGATGGGCTTCGGTGACCTCTTCATCGCCGCCACCCTCGGCGCCGTGCTGGCCTCAGACAGGCGCCTGCAGCTCCAAGGAGCCGCCCTAGCCGCCGTCATCTGTCCGGCTTTCGACCTGCTCTTCTTCTTCGTCGACCAGACCCCGGCGACCGTCCCGATCGCGCTGACGCTGGCGGCGGTGGAACTGCTTCAGCGCGCTAGAGCTGGGTGACCAAGGCGGCAAAGCCGGCCATGTAGGCGGACGTCATCGCGATCCCGCCGAAGACGAGCGTCTTTTGCATCGACTCCAAGCTGCTGTCGATCTTGTCCAGTCGCTTGTCAATTTGTTCGAAACGCTTGTTGACCTCGTCAAATCGCTCGTCGACTCGATCGAAGCGTTCGTCGACCCGCTTCTCGAACTCGTCCAACCGCCCGTCGGTCCACTTCTCGGTCATCAAATGCATGTTGCCACCCTACAGAGCGAGTTGCAACATTTTGTCTACGTATGTAAATCCTTTGAGCCGAGTTCGCGCCACTTCTGCTCTATCCAGCGATAGCCGTAGATGCAGCCCGCGATGACTAGAACCAACCCGAGCAATGAGCCGATCAGCGGGCGCGTCAGCAGCGTCACAGTGATCACCGCCGCGGCCGCGATCCCGACGATGACGACCCATTTGAAGACCGCCGCCTCGTTGAGTTTCATCGGCTCACGAGGCTGATTGCAGCCGCCTCAGAGAACGTAGACAGTTACGAATACGACGAGCCACATGATGTCGACGAAGTGCCAGTAGATCCCTGGCACCTCGACGCCGAGGTGGTCCTTCTCCTCGGGCCCGAAGTGGCCGCGGAAGGCGCGGATCGTCGCAAACGAGAGCAGCATTAGGCCGACGAAGACGTGGGCGCCGTGGAGCCCCGTGAGGCTGTAGAAGATCGAGCCGAAGCTGAGGTCACGGGCGCTAAAGCCGAGGTGCACGTACTCGTTGATCTGGATGAAGAGGAAGGTGGCGCCGAGGAGCCAGGTTGCAACCAGGCCGAGTTTGAGGCCGTTGCGGTTGCCGCGGCGGATCGACTCCAGGGCGTAGTGGATCGTGAAGCTCGAGGAGACGAGGATCGCCGTGTTCATCCCCGCCACCGCGACCGGCAGCTCGTAGGGGTGCGGCGGCCAGCTCGGCGGGTCGACGACGACGCGGAGGAAGAAGTAGGAGGCGAAGAAGGCACCGAACAGCATCACCTCGGAGACGATGAAAAGGAGGATGCCGAGCGTCTGGCGGTCGATCCGCGAGCTCTGGTTGGCCTCGGGCGGGCCGTGGTGGTGATCGGCGTGGCTGACGGCTACGGTGGCGCTCTCCATCAGTCCTCCCTCCCCTGGACCGCCTGTGGCTCACCCTCGGCGACGGCGGCGGCGACTGCGGTCGCGGACCGGCCGACCTCGATGTGCTCGACGGACTTCTCGGTGATCTCACGCACGCGGCCGATCAGGTCGTCCTCGAGCCACTGCGATCGCTCGCCCGCGAACGTGGAGATAAGGATGTCGTCGATCCGGTAGTGCTCAATCCCATTCTTGACGGCGTGGAAGGGGTCCGGGCTCATCGGCTGGCCGGTGGCGTCGATGTCGGCGCGGTAGAGCTCGGCCAGGGTCGCGGCGAGATCGCGGACGACCTGCGCCTCGCTCACGTCCTCCGCCCGCGGGCAGATGATGGTGAAGCGGTGCGGCCGGATCCCGGCGCGCTCCTTCAGACGGTTGATCAGGTCGGGAGCGGCAACCGTCTTCGTCGCCACCACCAAGGTGTGGTTGAGGTCCCAGCGGATCGCGTCGTCTTCGATCCGGACGGGGATGTGGGTCAGCTTCACCTCCGGTTCAAGCCGCTCGCGCACCCACTCGACGAGGTCGCGGCGCATGAAGCCGAAGCGGGTATCGGAAAGGCAGGAGAGCAGAACCTCCCCGGGCCGGTGCGCGCGGACGGCGTCGTCGAGGGCAAGGGCTGGCTCCGGGTCCATGACCTCGCCGACGGACTCGATCCCGAACTCGCTGAGTAGCGCCATCGTCACCTCGACGCGGGCTCGGGCCGCCTCGCGGATTTCGCTGGAATCGATCAGCTGACCGACCGAGGGCTGGTTCTGCGGCGCCGTGACGACGACGCCGGATACCTGATCCTGGCGCTCGCGCACTGCCTGCAGCAGCTTGCGTCCACCGGCCACCTCGTTGAGGAAGACCAGCAGCGGCTTACGGTCCTCAGCCACCTCTGGGGTCATGGGCTGGTACCCACCACGCTTTTCTCACCGGCGGGCACCTCGGCGCCCTCGGTTCCTTCGCCGGCCATGATCGCGTGTTTGGCGCCGGGGATCCCGAACTCGTAGGGACCGCCGACAACCCGGGGAATCTCGGTGAAGTTGAAGATCGGCGGCGGCGAGGAGACCTGCCACTCGATCGAGTTGGCGCGCCAGGGGTTGGCGCCGGCTTTCGGGCCGAAGCGCCAGCTGACGACCATGTTGTAGACGAAGACGAGCTGGACGGCGCCGAGCAGGAAGGCGAAGGCGCTGATCATCAAGTTCCAGTTGCCGAACTGCTCGGCGTAGTCGGCGACGCGGCGCGGCATTCCGTCCATGCCGACCCAGTGCATCGGGATGAAGGTGCCCCAGGTGCCGACGAGGGTGCCCCAGAAGTGGACACGGCCGAGTTTCTCGTCGTACATCCGGCCCGTCATCTTCGGGAACCAGTGGTAGACACCGGCGAAGATCGTGAAGACCGAGCCGCCGAAGAGGACGAAGTGGATGTGGGCGACGATGAAGTAGGTGTCGGAAACGTGGATGTCGATCGGCACCATGCCGAGCATCACGCCTGAGATCCCGCCGATCGTGAAGGTGACGATGAAGGCGAGCGCGAACAGCATCGCGGTCGAATAGGTGTGGATCTTGCCGAAATAGAGGGTCCCCAGCCAGGAGAAGATCTTGATTCCGGTCGGCACCGCGATCAGCAGCGTCGTGATCATCATCGGCACCCGCAGCCAGGAGAACATCCCGGCGACGAACATGTGGTGCGCCCAGACCGAGTAGCTGAGGACGACGATCCCGATCAGCGCCAGCGCCATCAGGCGGTAGCCGAAGATCGGCTTGCGGGCGTGAGTCGAGATCACCTCGGAGACGATTCCGAACCCGGGCAACATCATGATGTAGACGGCCGGGTGGGAGTAGAACCAGAAGATGTGCTGGTAGCTGATCACGTCGCCGCCGGCGCCGAAGTCGAAAAAGTTGGTGTGCAGGGCGCGGTCGAAGAGGACCATGAACTGGACACCGGCGATGAACGGGGTCGCGGCGACGACCAGCAGCGACGTCGAGAGGTTCGCCCAGACCAGCAGCGGCATCCGCCAGAAGGTCATCCCGGGCGCGCGCATGGTGATGATCGTGACCAGGAAGTTGAGCGCCGTCGCAATTGACGAGGCACCTGCGAACTGGACGCCGAGGTTGAAAAACGACTGCCCCAGCGGAGCTCCGGTCGAGAGCGGCGCGTAGCCGGTCCAGCCGGCGTCGAAGGCGCCGCCGGGAGCGAGGAAGCTGCCGATGAAGAGGATTCCGGCCAGGGGCAACATCCAGAAGCTGAGCGCGTTGAGGCGCGGGAAGGCCATGTCCGGGGCGCCGATCATCAGCGGCAGGACGTAGTTCGCAAGACCGGCGAAGACCGGGATCACGAAGACGAAGATCATCAACACCGCGTGGGTCGAGAAGAGGCTGTTGTAGGTCGCCGCTTCGACGATCTGGGTGCCCGGCTGGGCGAGCTCGGCTCGGATCAGCATCGCCATCAGGCCGCCGAGGAAGAAGAAGATGAAGGTGGTGACGACGTACTGGACACCGATCACCTTGTGGTCGGTGTTGAATTTGAAGTAGTCCTTCCAACTCTTGGCGCCGTGCTGGGAGTGATCGTCGGGGATCGTCGGCAGCCCGGCCGCCCAACGCAGCCAGTAATCGAAGCAGCCGAAGCCCCAGAGGAAGCCGAGCGGAGCGGTGATCGCAGGCACGATCACGTGCGGGTAGCCGGTCTGTTCGGTCTGGTAGAGCGGCAGGTCAGAGATCGCCCGCAGAGCGATAACGAGGCCAAATCCGAAGGCGCCGAAGGCAACGGCTCCGAAGAGTCCGCGCCACCAGCCGGGGTTCTTGATCGCGGCAGCCATCAGCTCACTCCATTATGCCTTTACGCGCCGCCGGCCCCCAGCGCCGGCGGGTTGGTAACGCTCTCTTCCTTGAGTACGTCCATATACGGTTCCGGGAGTTTCTGTTCGAGTCCGTCGACCCATTCCTTGAACTTGCTCGGAGACTCGACGACCACTTTCGCCCGCATCGTTGCGTGCCCGAAGCCGCAGAGCTCGGTGCAGACGAGCTGGTAGGTCCCGACCTTGTCCGGGGTGACGATCGCCGTCGTCGTGATCCCCGGCACGTTGTCTTTCTTGATCCGCCACTCGGGGACCCAGAAGGAGTGGATCACGTCCATCGCGTGCATCTTGAACTGGATCTGGCGGTTGACCGGGACGTGGAGCTCGCCCTCGCTCCAGACATAGTCTTTGCCCGGGTAGGCGAAGCTCCAGGCGTACTGCTGGGAGAAGACCGAGACCGTCAGGTGGTCCCTGACCGGATCTTCGATGTCGTCGAGGACCTTCCAGCTGTAGCCGCCGGCGAAGAGGACGATCACGGTCGGGATCAAGGTCCAGGCGATCTCGAGGCGGGTGTTGCCGTGAATCGGCTCGCCATCTGACTCATCGCCCGGCTTGGCTTTGAATTTCCAGAGGGCGTAAAAGAGCATCACCATCACCAGCGAGAAGACGAAGGACGAAAGGACGATCATCACGTTGAGGAGATGGTCGATCTTCGGGGCAGCCGTTGAGGCGCCCTGACCATTCCAGTTGATCGGGACCATCACCGCCGAGATGACCACCGTCAGGGCGATCGTCACCAGCAGCATCTTCACTATGGGCAGGCGGCCGTACATTGGGGCGGCGGGCATTCTATTGAAGCGGCGGCGGGAGGCTTTGCGGGTCCCAGGTGACGCTTGGTACTAGCTGCCGGGACGGGGTAGATCCGCCAGCTCGCCCCGAGCCGCCGCGAGCACCCCGCGCGCCACTCCCTCCCAGCTCCAGAGCCGAGCGACGGCTTCGACCAGACGACCCCGGGCATCCTCGCGCTGCTCTTCCGGCAGCGCCAGCCAGCGGTTGAGCCGGGCGGCGATCGCCTCGACCGCGCCCTCCTCGACCGGGAACGAAGTCAGCTCCCCAACCTCTTGGGGGAGGCTCGACTGCAGCTGCCGGGACACCTCGAGCATCCCCGAATGGCCGGCCGAGACCGGCAGGGTGCCGCAGGCGCCCGCCTCGACCGCGACCATCCCGAAGGCCTCGGGGAAGGTGCTGGGCATGACCATCGCCTGCGCTCGCCCGAAGAAGGTCGCGACCTCGGCATGCTCGAGCCGGCCAATGAACTCGACCGAGCCGGCCGCCGCCCGCGCCGCCTCGGCGTAGCCGGCGGGGGGGTCGGCGAGGAAGGCCGAGAGGATCGGCAGCGGCTTCTCCTCCCCACCCTCGAGGCCCCAGCCGAGTCGCGCGACCTCGCGAGCGTCCTCGAGATCGCCTCGGTCCAGCGCCGCCAGCAGCCGCCGCAGGCCGTCCTCGAAGGCGCCGTAGCCGGCGACCTCGAGCCGGGCTCGCGGATGCTCGGCACGGACCAGCGGCCAGGCGGCGAGCAGCAAATCGACCCCCTTGGAGACGATCAGCTTGCCGACGAAGGCGACCAGCTCCTCGCGCCCGCCGCCGGGGCGGAACTCCTCAACGTCGACCCCCGGCGGCCCCAACCGCGTCTTCTCTGGCAGGTCCGGCAGGTCGGCGAGGGTCGCCCAGAGGGATTCGGCGGTGTGGCCGGATCCGACCAAGACTCCCTGCGCCGCCTCCATCCCTTCGCGGGCGTATGGCAGGAAGCGCGGGTGCGGTTTGACCGTGTACTCGAGCGCCGAGCCGTGGATCTTCGCCGCGAAGGGGGCGACGTCGGCGCGGGCGAGGATCGCCGGGCCCATCACCAGGTGGTTGGCGAGGGCGAGCTCGATCCCCCCCACCCGCTCGGCCACCTCGCGCACAGCGGCGACGTTGGCGTCGATGTAGCGGTCGAGCTCTGCGTCGCTCAGCTCGGGGAAAGTCTTCACCTCGAACCCCTCGTAGGGGTCTTTGACGTAGACCGGGAGGAGGCCGTCGATGTCGGGATTGTGGATCTGCACACCCTCGATCCGGACCTCGCGATCCTGGCAGAGCAGGTGCACCTCGTGCCCCAGCTGGGCCAGTGCCCGCGCCAGGTTGACGTTGTAGATGTTGCTGCCGGTGCCTCGCAGCATGTAGCCGTGGAAGATGAGGACGCGCATCGGAGCCGCCCAAGGTATTAGTCTCCCCGGCGATGAACGAGAAGCAGCTCTACCGCATGCGCGCCACGGCCTCCGGCCGCGAGGCGATCGCCCACGCTGAGCCAGGCTCCCGCTACGTCGATCGCGAGACCGGCGAGGAGATGGAGCCGGTCGCCAAGGTCCTCCCCCTGGCGCCCTCGGTCTCGTCGCTGCCGCGCAGCCCCGAGAACCTCCGCTCCTGCCGCCGCTGCGACCAGCTGATCGGCCTCGACGTCTCTGATTGCCCGTACTGCGGGCTAAGGCAAGAAGCGCTCTAAACAGTCGCGACTAGGGCTTCTTGACCAGCGTCGCGGTGTAGAGGAGCCGCGCGTTGGAGTAGTAACAGCCGTAGGTCTTGGTCTTGCCGACTCCCTGCTGCGGGTGGCCGCCCTGGATGTCTTCGCGGTTGATGCAGTGCTCGGGCAGGCGGCTGCCGCGCCAGGTGTTGTCAGCCGAGACGTTGAAGGCGAACATCGGCGCCCAGGTCGGGATCGTCAGCGCCACGACCTGGCCCTTGAGGACCGTGAGTGGGTGGTCGAGGGCGAAGACCGGGGTGCTGCCGAAGTAGGGATTGAGGATCTCGATCGGGCTCTGGCGGACGAGCGTGTATTTCGGCGGCTTGCTGTCCTCGACCGGGCGCAGGACCCCGATCCGGGCCTGCGACGGAGTTCCGAGGAAGTCATTGAAGAAGCCCACCTCATCGGTGGTCGTTTTGGTTTCTACCGTCGAGGGCTTGGCGAGGGTGATCGACCAGGCGACGATTTTGCCTTCGAAGGGAGCCTCGTAGGGACGCGGGATGCCGTCGGCGATCGCTTGGAACCCGGTTACGTGTCCCTCGACCCGGCAGGGGGTCAGCTCCTGCCCGTTGACGATTTCGCCCGGGCAGGATGCGGGCGGCGTTTCCGGGGTTTGGCCGAGGGTGACGACCCGGAGCGGCGCCGAGTCGGCGACGTTCGGAGCGGCGATGACGACGAGGCCCGCCAGCAGGCAGGCAGCGGCGATCAGCGCCCAGAGGCGCCCGAAGGTGGTTTTGGCTTCTGCGTGCGGCATCGATCAGGCAAACACGGGGTCGAGTCCCCGGTTGCGGCGCCAATCTTGGCGCCCGCGCCCGTCGGATGCGCCGCTGCGGAGCCTTTTGCACGATCCCGGCCAAGCGGCCCGACCGCGCCAGATAGGGTTGCGACGCCCGATGGACCCCGCCGCAAGCCAAGACGACTTCATCCCCGCCGGCCTCGCCGCCTTCGGAATCGAGGCCGACGAGATCGAGTTGGCGGTGATCAACGCCGCCCACCAGCTCTTCTGGCCGCCGATCCTCGAGCTGCTCTCGATCGACACCAGCGCCGTGCCGGTCGAGCGCAATCCCGACCTCTCGCAGGCGCCGCCGAGCCGATGAGCGAGGCGCTCGACCTGCCGCTGCGCGCGCAGGCGCAGGCGATCGCCGCCGGCGAAGCCGACGCGGCCGAGCTGCTGGAGGCAACCCTGCAGCGGATCGAGGAGCGCAACCCGGCGCTGAACGCGATCGTCGAGACCTTCCCGACCCACTCGCGGGAGATGCTCGCCTCCGCCCCCCAGGGCTCCCTGCACGGCGTCCCGGTCGTGATCAAGGACGAGTGGCCGCTGCCGTGGCGGGCGCAGCGCTTCGGCGCCGCCGACATGCTCGCCAATCCCGAGCCCGGCGAGTCCGCGCCCTACCGCGCCCTCCGCGACGCGGGCGCGGTGATCGTCGGCGTCGGCAATATGCACGAGCTCGGCGCCAGCAGCACCGGCAACGTCTCGGTCTACGGCCCGGCCCGGAACCCCTGGAACCCCGAGCGCTGCCCCGGTGGGTCCTCAAGCGGGCCTGCATCAGCGGTCGCCGCGCGCCTCGTCGCCGGCGCGGTCGGCGCCGATGGGGTCGGCTCGATCCGCTACCCCGCCGCCTACTGCGGGCTGACCGGCCTCAAGCCCACCTTCGGCCGCTCGGCGATGGCCGGCCACCACATGGCCGAGCTCTCGACCACGATCGTCTCCGGCGCCCTCTGCGCCGACGCCGCCGACTGCCGGTTGCTCGACTCGGTCCTCTTCGGTGAAGAGCTACAGGCGGGCAAGCCGCCGGCGCTGCGGATCGGCGTCATCCGCGACGAGCCTGCCGAGGACGTCGCCCCGGCCGTGCGCGAGGCCTGCGAGGCGGCGATCGAGGACCTGCGCGAGGCAACCGGCGGCGAGGTCCGCGAGGTCGAGCTGCCGGAACTGGCGGCGGCGACGCTGGCCACGGTCCTGATCGCCAACAGCGAGAGCCTCGGCAGCATCACCCCAGAGCGCCTCAACAGCCTCGACCCGGAGCTGAGCCCGCTCGGGCGCGGGCTGCTCAAGTACCGGGTGCTGCTGCCGGCGGTGGCGACGATCAAGGCCCAGCAGCTGCGGACGCTCGCCCGCCACACCCTGGCGAAGGTGTTCGAGGGGGTCGACGTGATCGCCTGGCCGACCGTTCCCGCGGTGGCACCGCCGCTGGAGGCGCCGATGGTCGAGCTGCCCTCCGGCACGCTCACCGCCGACGAAGCCAACGTCCGCGGCGGCGCACTCGCGAATCTGACCGGGATCCCGGCGATCAGCGTCCCGGTCGGCTCCTCCGATGGGCTGCCGATCGGCCTGCAGTTGCAGGCCGCCTGGGGGCGCGACGAGCTCCTGCTCGACGCCGCCGAGGCGCTCGAGCAGGCAAATGGGCGCCGTTGGGTCGAGGCGGTGCCGCCACCGGCGCGCGGAGCCGAGACCCTGGAGGCCTAAGCGATGGCGGCGATCGAGGTCGCGGGGCTCGAACGGGCTTTCGGCGATTTTCGGGCGGTGCAGGGGATCGACCTCGAGGTCGGCGAGGGCGAGATCTACGGCTTTCTCGGCCCCAACGGCGCCGGCAAGACGACGACGGTGCGGATGCTGACGACGCTGCTGCTGCCGACCGGCGGCGAAGCGAGCGTCGCCGGTCACGACGTCGTCGCCGAAGCGCGGCAGGTGCGGGCGACGATCGGCGTTGCCCTGCAGGAAGCGGCGCTCGACCCGCTGATGACGGGGCGGGAGCTGATCCGGCTGCAGGCGACGCTGCAGGGGCTGCCGCCTGCGGCGGGCCGCAAACGGGCCGACGCGCTGCTCGAACGGGTCGACCTCGCCGCCGCCGCCGACCGCCGCGTCGGCGCCTATTCCGGCGGCATGAAGCGCCGGCTCGACCTCGCCGCTGCGCTCGTCCACGAACCGCGGGTGCTCTTCCTCGACGAGCCGACCACCGGCCTCGACCCGGTCAGCCGGAAAACGATCTGGGAGGAGGTGCGGGCGCTGAACGACGACGGCACCACCGTCTTCCTCACCACCCAGTACCTCGAGGAGGCAGACCAGCTCGCCGACAACGTCGGCATCATCGACAGCGGCCGCCTTGTCGCCGAGGGGACGCCGGAGGGCGCCGTGGCCGAGGCCGAGCAGGTCTGCGGCGAGCTCGGCCGGCTGCTGCCGCCGAAGGACGACAAGCGGGTCCTGGTCGAGGTCGAGAACGGCAGCGCCGACATCCCGCGGGTGGTGCGGGCGCTCGACGAGGCCGGGATCGAGGTCGAAGGGCTGGAGTTGGTGCGCCCAACCCTGGACGACGTCTTCGTCGCCAAGACCGGTCACCACCTCGAAGGCGAGAAGAGCGAGGACGACAGCGGGGAGCGGGCGCCGGCGTGAGTGACCTGGCGGGGACGGCGCGGGTGGTGAGGGCGCTGGGCGCGCGCTCGATTCGACAGACCTTCCGCCGGCCGCAGTTGATCAGCCCGATCATCGTCTTCCCGACCCTGCTGCTGGCGATCCAGACCGGCGGTGCCGGCGCCGGGATCGAACTCCCTGGCTTCCCGCCGGTCCAGAGCTTCCTCCAGTTCATGCTGGCCGGGTCGATGATGCAGTCGATGATGCTGGCCGGCAACAGCGGCGGCATCGCCTTCGCGGTCGACATCGAGATGGGCTTCACCGACCGCCTTTTCGCCTCGCCGATCCCGCGCTTCGCGATCGTCCTCGGCCGACTCGCGGGGACGGCGGCGCTAGGGCTCTTCGCGGCGCTCTGGTTCCTCGCGATCGGGCTCATCTTCGGCGCCGAGATCGAGGGCGGCGTCCCCGGTGCGCTGCTGGCGATCGCGCTGGTCACCACCTCGGCGCTCGCGGTCGGCGGGATCGGCGCCGCGATCGCGCTGCGGACCGGCAGCGCCAGCGTCGTCCAGGGGCTCTTCCCGCTCGTCCTCGTCGTCCTCTTCCTCTCCTCGGCCTTCTTCCCCCAGGATCTGATGGTCGAGCCGGCGAAGACGATCGCCGAATACAACCCGCTCAGCTTCATTGTCGAAGGGGTGCGGGAGCCGATTATCGCCGGCATCGACCTCACCCAGACCCTGGAGGCGGTGGCGGCGATCGCCGGGATCGTCGTCCTCGGCCTCGTACTCAGCGCCCGCGCCCTCCGGCACCGGCTGCGGGTGGGCTGATGGAGGCGGCGGCGATTTCTCCCTGGCGGGCGAACCTGGCGACGGTCGGCGCCCTGATCGCGCGGGCGAAGAACGAGCTGGTGCGGGTCCCGGGTGCGGCGATCCCCGGGGTCCTGGCGCCGACGATCTTCTTCCTCGGGCTGAACGGCGTCTTCGGCAGCCTGATCCACCTCAACGGCTTCGACACCAACTCCTACGTCAGCTTCATCGTTCCCGTCAGCATGCTGCAGGGAGCCGGTTTCACCGGGGCCGCGGCCGGGGTCAACCTCGCCCGCGACTACGAGCAGGGCTGGGTCGACCGCCTCCTCGTCTCCCCCACCCCGCGCTGGGTTCTGCTCACCGGCAACGTCCTCGCCGCTAGCGTCCGCGCCTTCGTCCCCGCCACCTTCGTGCTGGCGATCGCCTTCGCGATCGGCGCCCCCTGGCCAGGCCTCGACGGGCTTCTCGTCACTTACCTGATGGTCGCGGCGATGGCCGCCGTCGCCGCCTGCTGGGGCTCGATGCTCGCCCTCCACTACAAGAGCCAGTCAGCAGCGCCGCTGATGCAAGCGGGGATGATGGGGCTGATCCTGCTGACGCCCGCCTACGCGCCGCTGGAACTGCTGCAGCCCTGGCTGGAGAAGGTCGCCGAAATCAACCCAGTCACCCACGTGGTCGAAGCGGCGCGCCAAGGCTTCGTCGGCTCGGTCACCTGGGCGGACACTTGGCCGGGGTTGCTGGCGCTGGCGGGGCTGTTGGCCGTGCTGGGGGCGCTGGCCCTGCGGGAGATGCGCCGCACGAATGTCTGAGCGGGAGACCGTCCTCGCCGAGACCGAGCGCGTCCTACGGCAGAACTGGGTCGTCGGCCGCCGCGGCGAAATCGACTTCAGCTACACCGAGCCGAGCCCCGGCCGCTATCCCTGGCAGTGGTACTGGGACTCCTGCTTCGCGGCGATCGTCTGGCGGCGCTTCGAGCCGGCGCGGGCGCGGGCTGAGCTGGAGAGCCTGCTGGCGCTGCAGCGGCCCGACGGATTCGTCGGCCACACGATCTTCTGGCGCAGCCACGTCCGCGGGGCGCGGCTGCTCTTCTACAACGTCGCCAGCCGCAGGACCGAGCAGACCGAGTCGATCCAGCCGCCGCTGCTCGCTTGGGCCTGGCGGATCGCCGTTGGCGACCCGAGCGAGGAGCCGCGGATCGCGAAGCAGATCGAGTGGCTGCGGACCAACCGCGACCTCGAGGGAGACGGTCTGCTCTGGATCGTGCAGCCGGACGAGTCCGGCCTCGACGCCTCGCCGAAGTTCGAAGAGGTCTGGGGATGGCGCGCGAACGGGCGGGTCGGCTTCCCCCTGCTGGTCCACCGCAACCGCAAGCACGGCTGGAACGCGCGGCGGATCCGCGACGCGGGAAAGCCCGTCCTCTGCGAAACGCTCGTCAACACGCTCTGGTCGCTGTCGCTGCAGGCGAGCGGGCAGCCCTCGGCGACGCCGGCCCTGGTCGAGCGGCTCTGGGACGAGCGACGCGGCCTTTTCGTCGACGAGGCGCAGCCAGGAGGGGTGCGGCCCCGGACCGTGACCTGGGCGTCGCTGGCGCCGCTGGCGCTGCCCGACCTGCCGGAGGCGATCGGGCGGCGCCTGGTCGAGGAGCACCTCCTCGACGAGAGCGAGTTCCTGACCCCAGTGGCGCCGCCCTCGGTAGCGGTCGGCGAGCGCACCTACGAACCGGGCGGCGGCCACGGTCCGATCCGCCGCTACTGGCGCGGCCCGACCTGGGTCAACTCGGCCTGGCTCGTCTGGCTTGGCCTGCGTCGGCTCGGCTACGAGGCAGAGGCCGAGCGCCTCGCCGACGGCGTCATCGGCGCCGTCGCCCGCGAAGGCCTGCGCGAGTATTACGACCCGCGGGACGGCAGGGGCATGGGGGCGAAGGACTTCGCCTGGTCATCGCTCATAGCCGAGCTGGCGGACCCGCCACCGAGGGACTATTTGTACCTGTAGGTGATTCGCCCACGATCCAGGTCGTATGGCGAAAGCTCGATCTTCACGCGGTCGCCGGGGAGGATGCGGATGTAGTGGCGGCGCATCTTTCCCGAGATGTGGCCGAGCACGTCGTGCCCGTTGTCCAGTTTGACGCGAAACATCGTGTTGGGGAGAGCCTCGGTGATCTCTCCCTCCATTTCGATCTTTTCCTCTTTGGCCATGCGCGCGGAGCGTATCTAACGGCGCAGGTGTTGGAGGGCACCTGCGCGATCAGTCACTTCGCCTGCGTACTGCGCGGCCTCCAGCTCGGCCAAGGCGGAGCCGAGCTCGGGCCCTGGCTCGATCCCCAGCTCGGCGGCGATCTCGTCGCCACGCAGCAGCGGTTGCGGCGGTCCCTCACGCCGCCAGTCGAGCGCGGCGGCGATCATCTCGCGGGCCAGCTGCAAGTGGGCGGCGACCATCTCAGGGGCGGCGATCGGGCCGGCGCCGCGGGCGGAGAGGCGGTCGGCGACGGTGAGCAGGGTGACGTCGACGGCGACCGGTTCGGTCGCCCGCAAGTAAGCGTGGACGCGCCGCGGCGACAGCGGCATCTCCGGGATCAAGAAGCCGAGGCGGAGGTGGTGCAGGGTCAGGCCCTGCAGGTGCTGGGTGAGCTTGCGGCTGGCGCGCAGGCGCTTGCAGATCCCGGCGATCACCTCCGCCCCCACCCGATCGTGGCCTTTGAAGCCGACGAAGCCGTTGAATTCGGCCTTCGTCGCCGGCTTGGCGATGTCGTGGAAGAGGGCGCCGAAGCGCAGCGCGGCGCGGCGGCTGATCTCGTCGGCGAGCGGCTCGTCGAGCAACGCCTCGACCTCGGCGGCGCGCTCGCCGGCGAAGCGCTCGAGGTCGGCCTCGACTTCGAGCGTGTGCTCGAGCACGGCAATCGTGTGGTCGTAGACGTCGAGGTGGTGGTTGGGGCCTTGCTCGACCCCGCGCAGGGTCTCGAACTCAGGGAGGACGGCAGCGGTAACGCCAAGCTCGCCCATCAGCTCAAGCCCGCGGAGGGGATCCGGTCCGCCCAGCAGCTGGCGCAGCTCGGCCAGCTGCCTCTCCCCTGCCGGGTCGGCGGCCCGGGGCGCAGCGGCGCGGGCCAGGTCCGAGGTGCGCGGCTCGATCTCCAGTTCCAGCTCGGCAGCCAGGCGCGGCGCCCGCAGCAGCCGCAGCGGGTCCTCGTCGAAGCTGCGCTCGGAGACGGCACGGAGGCGCCTGTCGGTGAGGTCGGTGAGGCCGGCATAGGGATCGACCAGCTCGCCACCGCCAAGGGGCGCCGCGATCGCGCCGATCGTGAAGTCGCGCTCCGCCAGATCGGCGTCGATCGTCTCTCCCCGCAAGGAGGTAACGTCGATCTGCCAGCCATGGCTCTTGGCCATGACGCGCCAGGTACCGAACTCGGCCGAGAGCTCGAACGCGTGCTCGTCGAGCTTCGACGCGATTGCCTTGGCGATGGTGCCCGGGTCACCGGCCACCGCGAGGTCGAGATCAGCGACCTCGCGGCCAAGGGCGGCGTCGCGCACCGCGCCGCCCACGATCCACACCTCCTCCGGTTTGGCCAAGGCACCGCGAACCGCGGCGACGACCGGCGCGTCGGCGAGGGACTCCGCGGTCAAGCGGACCGCCGCGGCACCCGCGCCGAGATCGCGCAGGTCACCTCGTAGTTGATCGTCTCCAACCGCGCCGCCATCTCCTCGGCGAGGATCGTCTCCTCGCCCTGGCTGCCGATCAGGACCGCCTCGTCGCCGGGCTCTACCTCGGTCTCGGGGCCAAGGTCGATCGTGATGTTGTCCATCGAGACGGTGCCGACGAGCGGGTGGCGCCTGCCGCCGACGAGAACCTCGGCGTTGTTGCTGAGGGCGCGGCGGACGCCGTCGCCGTAGCCGAGCGGGACGACGCCCACCCAGGTATCCACCGCCGCCTTCCACTTGCGGCCGTAGCCGGCGCTGGCGCCGGCGGGGAAGCGCTTGACGTCGGCGACGTGGGAGCGCAGCGACAGCGCCGGGCGCAGCCCCTGCTCGGCGGGGTCGCGCTGGAAGGGGTCAAGACCGTAGATGGCGACGCCGCAGCGAGCCATGTCGTAGTGGGAGCGTTTATCCCGCAGCACCGCGGCGCTGTTCGCAGCATGGACGGTTACATCGGGGTGCTCGGCCTTTACCGCCGTCGCCACCTCGTCGAAGCGACTGAGCTGCTCGTCGAAGTAGGAGGAGTCGGGTTCGTCGGCGGTGGCGAAGTGGGTCCAGACACCGGCAAGTTCGACGTCTGGATCCTCGGCGCAGGCCCGCACGAGGTCGAGCACCTCCTGCGCGTCGCGGTTCCCGAGCCGACCCATGCCGCTGTCGTACTTGACGTGGAGGCGGGCCGGGTGCCCGTGGGCGCGGGCGCGGTCGGCGATCAGGCGCCGGAAGTCCTCGCGCCAGACGGCAAGTTCGGAACCGGCGGAGATCGCCGTGTCCACCTCCTCGGCCGTCAGCGCCCCCATCGTCAGCAGCGGCACCTGCTGGAGGCGACGGCCGATCTGCTCGGCCTCTGCCGCAGTGGCAACCGCGAGCCGGGTCGCCCCCCCGGCGAGGGCCGCTTCCGCGCAGCCATCGGCGCCGTGGCCGTAGCCGTCGGCCTTGACCACGGCGCAGAGCTCGGTTCCGCCGCTCAACTCGGCGGCAAGCCGCGCGCAGTTGACGCGGACGGCGTCGAAGTCGATCCGGGCGGCAGCCCGCTCCATCGGGCTACTCCGGGTCGGCGACCAGAGCGGCGAGCGCGTCGGCCCTGGTGACCATGCCGGCCAAGTACCCGTCGGCGTCGATTACCGGCAGGTGGTTGTGGTGCTCGTCGGCGATTTTCTTCGCCACGCGGTCGACCGCCTCGTAGTCGTGGGCGACGATCGGGTCGGCGGTCATCAACTCGGAGACTTTGGTCGCGAACGCTTTCTCGAGCCGCTCCTCGAACCCCTTCATCGAGCCGACGAAGACGATCCCGCCCATGATGTTGAGGTAGTGCGGCAGGTGGAGATCGGACTCCTCCTCGCTGAGGATCAGGTCGGACTCGCTGACGATCCCGACCACCTTGTTGCCGCTGTCGACGACCGGAATCGCACCGAGATCGCTCTTCGCGAGCAGGTCGATCGCTGCCCTGGCGTCATCGTCGGGGGTGACGGTCGGGACCTCGCGGTCCATGATCTCTCCAGCGGTCTTCATGGCCGCGAGGTTATTCGACCGGCCTGTCGGGGCGTATCCCGGCGGCGATCGAGGCGATCACGTCGGTGGCGATCACCGACTCGGCGGCTCCGACGCGCGCGGCGGCGTCCAGGCCAGCACGGGCGTGAGCGACGACGGCAGCGCAAGTGGCGGTGAAAGGGTCGTCGAAGCGGGCGAGGAAGGCGGCGGTCATCCCGGAGAGGACGTCGCCGCTGCCGGCGGTTGCGAGCGCCGGCGCCGAGATCGCATTGACCGCGGTGCGGGTGCCATCGGTGACGATCGTGTCCTCCCCCTTGAGGACGACGATCGCATTCGCGGCCGAAGCGGCCTCCTGGGCGGTGGCGAGCCGGTGGGCGTTGATCGTCTCGGAATCGCACTCGAGCAATCGACCCAGCTCTCCCGCGTGCGGGGTGAGGACGGTTGGGGCGTCGCGGCCTGCCAGGTCCCCGAGCCGACCGGCGAAAGCGTTGAGCCCGTCGGCGTCGAGGACGAGCGGGGCTTCGATCTTCGGCACCGCGTCGCGCGCGAGCTGGAAGGAGCCGGGGTCCTTTCCCAGCCCGGGGCCGAAGATCCCCGCTGCAGCGCGCTCGAAAGTACGAAGAACGGCCTTTTCCGATGCGGGCACGAGGCAGCCGTCACCGCCAGGGCAGGCAACCGACATCACCTCGGGCTGGGCAATCTCGAAAACGAGGTTGAGATCGGCGGGGACGGCGACGGTGGCGTAGCCAGCCCCGGCCCTGATCGCCGCCAGCGAAGCCATCCGAACCGCCCCCGTCAGCCCGCGGGAGCCACCGGCAATCGCCACCTGACCTGAAGTGAACTTGGTCGAGTGGGGCCCGCGGCGGGGAGCCAGAGCGAGCACCGCCGGGTCGACCTCCCCCGTCGTCGCCTCACCAGGCGCGCCGTCGGGAATCCCGATCGGCACCACCCGCAGCTCGCCGGTGTGCCACTTCCCGGGCGCGACCCGCTGCCCGACCTTGGCCGCGTGGAAGCCGACGGTGACGGCGGCCTCGACCGCCTCACCCTCGACCTCACCGGTCGACGCATCAACGCCGGAAGCGATGTCGCAGGCAACCACCGGAGCCCCACACCCATTGATCGCCCCGATCGCCGCCGCAGCAGGCTCCCGCGGCGCCCCTTCAAATCCGGTCCCGAAGATCGCGTCGACGACGGCTCCGGATCCAGCCAGTCGCCCGAAAAGATCACCCTCGACCAGATCCCCCCCAGAGCGCTCGTAGTTGATCCCCGCATCCCCCCGAAGCTCCTCTCCCGGCCAGAGCAACAACACATCCACCTCGACCCCCATCGCCCGCAGCAACCGAGCCGCCACGAACCCATCCCCCCCGTTGTTCCCCTTCCCGCAAACCACCCGCACGGGCCCATCGAGAGCCAGCCCAGCCACAGCCTCAGCCACGGCTCTGCCGGCAGCCTCCATCAACTCCAGCGAAGGAACCCCAAGCTCCTCAATAGCCCACCGATCAACCCCCCGCATCCCCTCGGCGTCGTAAAGCGACTTCAGCCAGCTCTCCATGCGCTCAGCCTATGACGAACGACAAATCCTGTCGCTGGGCGGGAGGGGGTGCCCCCTGGCCGACCGGCGTCCTGTTCCTCGCCCTATCCACTCCAAGAGAGACGACACGCGTCCGGCGAGGAACCCAGGAAGGTCAGGGGGCACCCCCTCCCGCCCTACCGAAAGCCGCCCGAACGTCTACTTGACGCCGACGATCAGCTTCGCCGTAGCGAGCTCATCCGACGCTTCGGACCCCAGCGCCAGGTAATCGATCTTCCGCAGGTACTGCTCTGCTTCTTCGAACCCTTCGTCGCCGGGCATCAGGTTCTTGGCGAGCCGGAGCGCCGCGGGGCCGCTGACGAACATTGCCGGCGGGGTACTGCCGAGGGCTTCGAGCGCTTCCTTGTACGGGGCCGAGTCGGCGAGGGTCTTGCCGGATTCCTGGAAGCTCGCGAGGGTCGGTGCGAGGCCGTAGCCGATCGCGATCCGACTTCCCTTGGCGACAACGACCACCGGCTGGCGACCAAGTTCAGGGGCGCGGATCGAGAAGCCGCTGGCGCCCTTGCTGATCTGGGTAATGCCGGGCGTGCCGGTTGAGCGCAGGAAAAGGCCGATGTTGTTGACCGTGTTCTTCGCCTGCGTTTCGTCATCGGTGGCCATGATCACGGCGCCGCCGAGGGTCTTTTCACTGTTGCCGGTGACGTAGCCGCCGACGTCGCCGATCGAAGAGGCGATCGATTCGAGGTCGATGCCGGCCTGCTTCAGCGCCTTCTTCAGCTGGTTCGGCGGGATCTCGCCCGGGATCCCTTCCTTGTCGATCTGGTCGATGCCTTCGTTGAAGCGCTTGCCGAATTCGGCCGAGGCGAAGGCGGCAACCGAGGTGGCGGGGAGCGACCCGAGCAGCTCCGAGGCGTCGCCCGAAGGCGGGTTGTCGCCGCTGACGTCAGTGCTGAGGTCGATCTCGATCTGGTCGGAGCCGGGGACGAGGCTGGCGACCGCGGTCGCTTCGTCCGGTTCGATCCCGACGGCGTCGAGGAAGGTTTCGGTTTCGGCGTCGATTTTGCCGCCGGCTTCTTCGATCAGTCCGCCGATGTCGGCGAAGACGTCGGCGGCGCTGTCCTCCGGCGCCTGCGAGATGGCGGCGCTGAAGTCCTCGTCGGCGGCGAGGTTCTCACCATTAGAGGCGTCGACCATCGCTTTGAAGGTGGCTTCGTCTTCGGCGAAAGCGACTAGGCCGTCGAAGACGCCAATCGTGGTTTCGTCTTCCTGCACCTTGAAGTCGACTCCGTCGTAAGAGCCGTCCTCGGCGGTTTCATCCTTGTCGGCCTCGATCTTCTCGTTAACGAAGTCGCGGGCGGCGTCTTCGTCTGAGGTCTGGATCGCGGCGCCGTAGCTTTCGAAGTCTTCGTCTTCGTAGTCCTGGAGGAAGATGCCGCCTTCCTCCCCGAGCCAGGGCTCGACTTCCTTTTCGTAGTCGAACTCTTCGCCTTCGTCGGCGGCCTCGCTTTCGAGTTCGCCGATGATCAGGTCGCCGAGGTCGTCGACACCGGCGATCTTCTGCGCCAGCGCCTCGATGTTCGCCTTCGTTTCCCCTTCAGGTCGAACAGTGAAGCCGATGAAGACCGGCGCTTTGGCGGGGGCAACACTCGCCGGATCGGTTTCGCCGCTGCCGCCGTCGTCCGAGCTGCCGCAGCCGGCGGCGACGAGCGCGGCGAGGGCCACGAGCAGGACTGAAATGAGAAGGCGAAGCTTCACGGAGGCGGGCATCCTAGCGACCGTTTTGGACGAGTTCATTCGACCAGCCGCCGGCCGGACGAATTGTCACTCGACGGTGACGGTCTTGGCCAGGTTCCGTGGCTGGTCGACGTTGAGGCCGCGCTTGCGGGCGATGTCGTAGGCGAGCAGTTGCAGCGGCAGAATCGCGACGATCGGCTGCAGGATCCAGTCGGTGGCGGCGACCTCGATCGTCTCGTCGGCGACCTCGGCCACCCGCCTGTCGCCGGCAGTGGCGATCCCGATCGTTTGCGCGCCGCGGGCGCGCACCTCCTCGACATTGGAGAGGACCTTCTCCAGGACCGGACTCTCGGTAGCGATGCAGATCACCGGCGTCCTCTCGTCGAGCAGGGCGATCGGCCCGTGCTTCATCTCGCCGGCGGCGTAGGCGTCGGTGGGGATGTAGCTGATCTCCTTCAGCTTCAGCGCTCCCTCGAGGCAGATCGGGAGGCCGATGTGGCGGCCCAGGTAGAGGAAGAACTCCTTGTCGCCATGCGCCTCAGCAATCGCCCGGGCTGGCTCCTCGGCTACGGCCAAAGTCTCTTCCATCTTCGAAGGCAGGCTCTTCATCTCGGCGACCAGCTCCGCCAGCCGCTGCGCCGGCAGCGTCCCCCGCAGCTCGGCGATTCGCAGGCCCAGCAGGTACATCGCTGCGACCTGGGCGACGAAGGTCTTGGTCGCGGCGACGCCGATCTCCAGCCCCGCCCGCGTGTAGAGGACGGCGTCGGCGTCCCGGGTCGCCTGGCTGCCCATGATGTTGGTGACGGCGAGCACGGTGGCGCCGGCGTCGCGGGCCAGCCGCATCGCCGCCAGGGTGTCGGCGGTCTCGCCCGACTGGGTAATCCCGATCACCAGGTCCCCCGGCCCCACGACCGGGTTGCGGTAGCGGTACTCGGAGGCGATGTCCATCTCCACCGGCACCCGCGCCCACTCCTCGATCGCGTAGCGACCGACGAGGCCGGCGTGGTAAGAGGTGCCGCAAGCGACGATCACGATCCGTTTCGCCTCGCGCAGGAACTCGTCGGAGAGGTCGACGTCGGAGAGGTCGACCCCGTCGGCCTCGGGTAGGCGGTCGGTCACGGTCTCGGCGACGGCGTCCGCCTGTTCGTGGATCTCCTTCAACATGAAGGTCTCGTAGCCGCCCTTCTCGGCGGCGTCGGCGTCCCAGGTCACCTCTTCGGTGCCCCGCTCCACCGGGTTGCCCTCGGTGTCGGTCACCCGCACTGCGCCGGCTTCGATTTCGACGATCTCGCCGTTTTCGATCGGCATCGCCGTGCGGGTGTCGGCGAGGAAGGCGGGGATCGCCGAGGCGAGGAAGGCCTCGCCCTCGCCGAGACCGGCGACCAGCGGGCACTCCTTGCGGGCGCCGACCAGGCGCCCGGGCTCGTCGGCGTGCATGGCGACGAAGGCGTAGTGGCCGCGCAGCTCGGCGTAGGCGGCGCGGACGGCAGCGGCGAGGTCGCCGTCGTAGTGACGCGCGATCAGGTGAGCGACGACCTCGGCGTCGGTCTCCGAGGTGAAGTCCTGGCCTTCGTCCTGGAGGCGGCGGCGCAGCTCCGAGTGGTTCTCGACGATTCCGTTGAGGACGATGTGGACGCGGCCGGAGCTGTCGTCGTGCGGGTGGGCGTTGGCCTCGGTGACCCTGCCGTGGGTGGCCCAGCGGGTGTGGGCGATCCCGGTCTCGGCCGGAGGCAGCGCCCCGGCGCCGTTGTTCGCGCGGGCCTCGACCGCCGCCCGTAGGTTCGCCAGGTTGCCGACCGCGTGGACGCTCTCAACTTCGCCGTCGGCGAGCACGGAGAGACCCGCCGAGTCATATCCCCGGTATTCGAGCTTTTCCAGCCCTGAGAGCAAGAGCTCCTCGCAGGGGCGGGCGCCCACATATCCAACGATGCCGCACATAGAAGGCGAGTAAGGGTAGAGGGCGGCGCTCGCCGGAGCTCTAGGCGAGCTCGGCGCGGACGAGATCCGCCAGGCGCTGCGCGGTTCCCTCGGCCTCGTCGGCGGTGGGCGCCTCGACCATCACCCGGACCAGGGGCTCGGTCCCCGAGGGACGCAGGAGGACGCGGCCGCGGCCCTCTAGCCCCTCGCCCTCGCGCTCGACCGCCTCCCAGACGGCGGTGGCGCCGGCGATCGCCTCGCGCTCGGCGACCTTGACGTTGATCAGGACCTGCGGCAGCTTCTCCATCGGGACGGCATCCTCGAGGCGAGCCCCGCCTAGCTCTCGCATCGTCATCAGCGCCGCCGCGATCCCGTCGCCGGTGGAGACGAAGTCGGAGGCGATGATGTGGCCGGACTGCTCGCCGCCAAGTGGCCAACCGCGGCGGTTCATCTCGTCGATCACGTAGCGGTCGCCGACCTGGGTCACCGCGACCTCGATCCCCGCCTCCTCCATCGCCTGATGGAAGCCGAAGTTGCTCATCACGGTGACGACGACGCCGCCGTTCAGCTCGCCCCGCCCCGCCATCCCTCGGGCGGCGAGGGCGATCAGCTCGTCGCCGTCGTGGACGCGGCCGGAGCCGTCGACGGCGAGGACCCGATCGCCGTCACCATCGAAGGCGAAGCCAATCTCCGCCTCGGAGGCGGCGACCCGCTCGGCCAGCGCCTCGATGTGGGTGGAGCCGCAGCCGGCGTTGATGTTGCGGCCATCGGGCTCGACCCCGATCGTCTCGACCTCGGCGCCGAGGCGCTCGAAGATCGCCGGCGCAGCGCGGAAGGTGGCGCCATGGGCGCAATCGAGGACGACCTTGCGGCCGGAGAGGTCGAATGGGAAGGCAGCCTCAAGCTCCCGCAGGTAGTCGTCGAGGCCGCCGTTCAGCTCGCGCACGTGGCCGGCCTGCTCGGCCGCCGGCGCCTCCTCGATCAGGGCCTCAATCCGCGCCTCGGCCTCGTCGGCGAGCTTGACCCCGCGGCCATCGAAGAACTTGATCCCGTTGTCGTGGAAGGGGTTGTGGGAGGCGGAGACGACGGCGGCAAGGTCGAGACCAAGGCGGCGGACGAGGATCGCCGCCGCGGGCGTCGGCAGGACTCCGCCGAGGAGCGCATCGCCACCGGCGGCGGCGATTCCGGCAGCCAGCGCCGACTCCAACATCGGGCCCGACTCGCGAGTGTCGCGGACGATAAGCACCTGCGGGCGCTGCGCCTCCAGCGAAGCGGTCGTTGCCCGGCCCAGGGCGGTCGCCAACTCGGCGGTGAGGAAGGTGCCAGCCTCCCCCCGGACCCCGTCGGTTCCGAAGAGCTTGCGCGCGGTCGTCAAGCCGCCCTCGTCAGCGCTTGCTGAACTGAGGCCGCTTACGAGCCTTCTTCAGACCCGCCTTGCGGCGCTCCTTGACGCGCGCGTCGCGGGTGAGGAAGCCGCGGCGCTTGAGGTCGCCACGAAGCTCGGAGTCGATCTCCGTCAACGCCCGGGCGATTCCGTGGCGGACGGCGCCAGCCTGGCCGCTAATGCCCCCGCCGTGAACACGGACGCGGACGTCGACGTTGCCCTCGTAGCCGGAGACCGCGAGCGGCTGCTTGGCCATCGTCTGGTGCAGGGGCCGCGGGAAGAACTCCTCAAGGCTGCGATTGTTGATCGTGATCTCGCCTTTGCCGGGAAGCAGGGTGACGCGGGCGATCGAGCTCTTGCGCTTTCCGGTAGCGAGGAAGCGAGCGCCTTTCTCCATTTTCGCCGGGGCGCGACTCGCGGCGGTGTCGTCCTCCTCGGTCGCGGCCAGCGCGGCTTCGCGCCGCGCTTTCTCCTCTTCCTCGGCTTCCAGGCGGGCGCGCTCTTCGGCGCTCAGCTCGGGTTTGTCCGGCTCGACCAGGATCGGCTCGAGGTCGGCGCCGGGGATGACGTCTTTTTTCTTCTCCTCGGCTTTGGGCTTCTCAGCCTCGGGCTCCTCGGCGGCCTCCTCGGCCTGCTCGGGCTCGGGGGGGGCCTCCTCGGTCTGCTCGGCGACGACGGGCTCCTGGTCGGCCTCGGGAGCGGTGACCTCCTCGGCTACCGGCTCCTCGTTGACCTCGGCCTGGGGCTCCTCATTTGCCTCGGCCTGGGGCTCGTGCTCCTCGGTCGTCTCGTCTTTGCGCTGCTCGTCGTCCATCAAGTTCAGTCGGTCTCCATCGGTTTCGGCTGCTGCGCCGCGTGTGGGTGGTCCGGACCGGCGTACACCTTCAGCTTCGTTAGTTGCTGGCGGGCGAGGCGGTTGCGCGGCAGCATCCCCTTCACGGCCTTGCGGATCACTTCCTCCGGCTTGCGGTCGAGCATCTCGCCGAGCGTCCGGGACTTGATCCCGCCGGGGTAGCCGCTGTGGCGGTAGTAGGTCTTCTGCGCCAGCTTGTCGCCGGTGACCCGGATTTTCTCCGCGTTGATGACGACGACGAAGTCGCCGGTGTCGATGTGCGGGGTGTACTCCGGCTTGCGCTTACCGCGCAGGGTGTCGGCGATCTGCGTCGCCAGCCGGCCCAGGGTCTTACCCTCGGCATCGACGACGTACCAGTCGCGCTGGCGGTTGGCGGGAGTGGCTACAAAGGTCTTCATCGCGCAAAAACCGCGCGGCTCTTCCCACGCGGCCGGGGGATGATAGCCGCATCGCGACCCGCAGGGGTCTCCGAAGGGTTGCTTATACTGCCGCCCGAGCAATAGCCGAATCCCGTGCAGGCCACTGTGCGGGAGCGGAGGAACCGAAGAGGCCTTGCAGGTCTCAGGGGCGAATCGGACGAAATCAGTCCGTAGCGCAGCTCTTTCAGCGCGAGCCCGTCAGCTAACTCCGCAGGCGATGGAAAGAGAGGGCTTAGCGGTTTGGACAAAGGGTTCGTCCGGCGCAGCGTGGCCGGCCAGATATGCGTAGCGGCCTTGGTCGCGGTGCTCGCCTGCTTCACCGGCGCGGCCGCGGCGACCACTGGCGGTGCCGGTACGCCGGGCGCGGCGCCAACCGCCAAGGGCAGCCCTGACGGAGCCCCCGCCGCCTCGCCGAGCGCGGGAGCGATCTCCCTTGTCGCCGGCGCCACCAGCCCGCGCAAATCCTTCTACTTCGGCTACCGCTACCCCCGCCTCAGCTACACGATCGCCAGCACGCAGGCTGAAAACGACCTCCAGATCGACGTCGTCAACTCGGCCGGCGAAGTCGTTAAGACCTTCTACCGGGAAAACGTCGCCCCGGATGTCGAGAACAAGGTCCGCTGGGACGGGACGACGAGCGAAGGCCGCCCAGCCCGCAACGGCCGCTACAGCTTCCGGATCAGCCCGCAGTCCCCTACCGCCACTGCTCCGGCCGCGCGCAAGGCCTCGAGCTCGACCACCCTTAGCCTTGCCTTTGCCTTCTACGGCTACGCCTTCCCGATTCTTGGTGGCCACGAATATGGGATGAGCGCCGGCCGCTTCGGCGCCGGCCGCAGTGGGCACACGCATCAGGGCCAGGACGTGATGGCCGCCTGCGGCACCCCGCTCGTCGCCGCCCGCGGCGGCAAGGTCCAGTACTCCGGTTACCAGGGCGCCGCTGGCAACTACGTCGTCATCGACGGCCGCGGCACCGGCAACGACTTCATGTACGCGCACCTGGCGGAACCCTCGCCGCTCGCCACCGGCGACACGGTCCGCACCGGGCAGCCGATCGGGGTGGTCGGTGAAACGGGCGACGCCAGCGGCTGCCACCTCCATTTCGAGATGTGGGGCGCGCCCGGCTGGTACGAGGGAGGGTCGCCGTTCGACCCCCTCGGCTACCTGGAAAAGTGGGACGCCTACTCCTGAGGGCGCCCGCAACCAGGGAAACGCCACTTTTAGAAGAACCTCGTGTTCTAGATTGATCTAGCTGAATGGTCTATACGTATTTGGTGTAACTGCGAACGCAGCAGTACTGACCATCTCACCCAAGGAGCGGATCATGAAGGAGCCAGTTCCCGATCTCATCGACCAACGCCTCGTCCGGTCGCTCGCACATCCCCTCCGCATTCGCATTCTCGAGCTCCTCACCGATCACGTGGCAAGCCCGAACGCGATCGCAAACGAACTGGAGGCAGCCCTCGGCGACGTCGCCTACCACACGCGAGCGCTCGATCGCTATGGCGCCCTCGAGCTGATCGAAACGGCGCAGCGGCGGGGGGCGACCGAGCACTTCTACAAGGCAAAGCCCGGCGCCTTCGTCGGCGGCCCGCTCTGGCGCAAAGTCCCGAAATCGCTCCGCGGCGGTATTTCGGGAGCGACTCTGCAGACCTTCCTCGACAAGGCAATCGCCGCCCTAGAGGCCGGCACCCTCGATGGCCGCGAGGACACCGTCTTCCGCTGGATGCCGCTCCACCTCGACGAACGGGGCTGGAAAGAGGTCGTCGCGATCATGGAAGAGGCAACCAAACTGATGCTCGCCGCCCACCTCCGCAGCCAGGATCGGCTCGCGGAGAACGGAGGCAAAGGAGCGGTCTCGACGGTCGTAGGTCAGGCGGCTTTCGAGACTGCGAAGTCGGTCGAAGCGGCTTAGGTAGGGAGGGTGTCGGTGGGGGTCCCCTGGGCGCAGCTCGGCGGGTCGGCGTTCTGTTGCTAACGCCCCATCGTGGCTGGCCCGCCTCGTGCTAAGTGCCCAGGAGACCCCCACCGACACCCTCCGCGACAGCTGTCCTGCTTCGAACTTTCGCGAGACCGCAAAAACGCCTCCTGAGGAAGGGATTTTGCGGTCTCGGTAAAGAACTGAAGTTCAGAGACTGTCGCTGGGAGGGACGGGTGTCCCCTGGCCGACCGGCGTCATGTTCCTCGCCCTATCCACTCCTAGAGAGATGCCACGCGCCGGCGAGGAACCCAGGGAGGTCAGGGGACACCCGTCCCTCCCTACCGCAAGCGGCCCGCTACTCCCACTCGATAGTCGCCGGCGGCTTTGAGGAGATGTCCAGCGCTACGCGGTTGACGTCGCGGATCTCGTTGATGATGCGGTTGGAGACGCGCTCGAGGAGGTCGTAGGGGAGGCGGGCCCAGTCGGCCGTCATCGCGTCGTCGGAGGTGACGGCGCGGATCACGATTGGGTAGGCGTAGGTGCGGCCGTCGCCCTGGACGCCGACCGAGCGGACTACCGGGAGGACGCAGAAGGACTGCCAGAGCTGGCGGTAGAGCTCCGCGGCGCGGATCTCCTCCTGGAGGATCGCGTCGGCGGCGCGGAGGATGTCCAGCCGCTCTTTGTTGACCTCGCCGCCGACGATCCGGATCCCGAGGCCGGGGCCGGGGAACGGCTGGCGCCAGACCATCCGCTCGGGCAGGCCAAGCTCGGCGCCGACCGCCCGCACCTCGTCCTTGAAGAGCATCCGCAGCGGCTCGACCAGCTCGAACTCGAGGTCGTCGGGGAGCCCGCCGACGTTGTGGTGGGACTTGATCGTCGCCGCGTGGTCGGAGCCGCCGGACTCGATCACGTCGGAGTAGAGCGTGCCCTGGACGAGGTAGCTGACGTCCTCGAGCTTGGCCGCCTCCTCCTCGAAGACGCGGATGAACTCGGTGCCGATGATCTTCCGCTTCGTCTCGGGATCCTCGACCCCGGCGAGTTTGGCGAGGAAGCGCTCTTCGGCGTCGACGTGGACGAGCGGGATCCCGAACTGGCTGAAGGCCTCGACCACCTGCTCGGCCTCGTTCATCCGCATTAGCCCGTGGTCGACGAAGACGCAGGTGAGCTTGTCTCCCACCGCCTTGTGGACGAGCAGCGCCGCGACCGAGGAGTCGACGCCTCCGGAGAGGCCGCAGATCACCTTGCCGTCGCCGACCTGCGCCTGGATCTTCTCCACCTGCTCGGCGATCACCGACTGCGGCGACCACTGCTCGGTGCAGCCGGCGACGTCGCGGAGGAAGCGGGTGAGGATCTCGGTCCCGTAAGGGGTGTGGACGACCTCGGGGTGGAACTGGATCCCGTAGAGGCCGCGGTCGGGAAACTCGTAGGCGGCAACCGGGGAGCCGGGGCTGGAGGCGAGGGCGGTGAAACCCTCGGGCGCCTCGAAGACGGCGTCGCGGTGGCTCATCCAGCAGCTCTGCTCCTCCGGCAGCCCGCCGAGCAACTGGCCGCCGTCGTCGCGGAGGACGAGGTCGGTGCGCCCGAACTCCCCCGTCTCCGCCGACTCAACCCGGCCGCCGAGGGCAAGCGCCATCGCCTGCATCCCGTAACAGATGCCCAGGGTCGGAATCTCGAGGTCGAGCAACTGGGTCGGGAACTTCGGCGCTTCGGGCTCGTAGACCGAGGCGGGCCCACCAGAGAGCACCAGCCCCTTCGGCTTGCGCTCGCGGATCTTCTCCAGCGGGGTATTTGCCGGCAACAGCTCCGCGAACACTCCACATTCCCGGATTCGACGGGCGATCAGCTGCGAGTACTGGCCGCCGAAGTCGAGGACCAACACCTCCTCGACCGCGCGCGTGTCCTCCGCGGGCAGCTCGCCGCCAGGCTCGACGATCGGTTCGTCGCCGATCCTGGCGGCTACCTGCTCAGTCATCCGAGACGGCTACTCCAGTCGAGACGGCGGCCCGCCCGTTCGAACCCATCCCGACCGACTGCTCGTTCTGGAGCTTCTTGCCCTCGCTCATGAGGGCCGGCGCGACCATCACCTCGGCCCGCTGAAAGGAGCGGATGTCCTCGTAACCGCAGGTCGCCATCGAGGTTTTCAGCGCCCCCATCAGGTTGAAGGTGCCGTCGTTCTCTTTGGCCGGACCGAGGAGGATCTCCTCCATCGTCCCGTCCTGCTTGGTCGAGACGCGGGTGCCGCGCGGCAGCGAGGGATGGAAGGTCGCCATCCCCCAGTGGAAGCCGCGGCCGGGGGCCTCTTTGGCCCGGGCCAGCGGCGAGCCGATCATCACCGAGTCGGCGCCGCAGGCGATCGCCTTGGAGACGTCCCCCCCGGTCCGCATGCCGCCGTCGGCGATCACGTTCACGTACTCGCCCGTCTCCAGCATGTGCTGGGCGCGGGCGGCGGCGACGTCGGCGATCGCCGTCGCCTGCGGGACGCCGATGCCGAGGACGCCGCGGGTGGTGCAGGCGGCGCCGGGCCCGACGCCGACGAGGACGCCGACAGCGCCGGTCCGCATCAGATGCAGCCCGGTCGAGTAAGAAGCGCAGCCGCCGACTACGGTCGGGACCGGCACCTCGGCGATGAACTCCTTCAGGTTCAGCGGCTCGACCGTGGTCGAGACGTGTTCGGCCGAGATCACCGTGCCCTGGATGACGAGGATGTCGAGGCCGGCCTCGACCGCCACCTCGTAGTACTCGCGGACTTTCTGCGGCGTCAGCGAACCGCAGACGACCGCGCCCCGCGCCTTGATTTCCTCGACCCGCTTGGCGATCAGCTCGGCCTTGACCGGCTCGGTGTAGATCTCCTGCATCAGCCGCGTCGCTTCGTGCTTGGGAGCGGCGGCGATCGCCTCCAGCCTCTCCTCGGCGTTCTCGAAGCGAGACCAGATCCCCTCCAGGTTCAAGACTCCGAGCCCACCGAGCTCGTTGACCCGCACAGCGGTATCCGGCGAGACGACCCCGTCCATCGCCGAGGCGACGAGCGGAATCTCAAAGCGATAGGGACCCAGGGTCCAGCTGACATCGATGTCGTCGGGATCGCGCGTTCTACGGGAAGGAACGATGGCGATGTCGTCGAATCCATAAGCCCGGCGCCCCTTCTTGCCGCGGCCGATTTCGATTTCCAAGTTAATCCTCCAAGGCGTGGCGTTGAACCACTGAGCCTACACTTCGGCGGGGACCTCCAAATCGTGGACCGAGACCTCGCCGAGCAGGCGCTCGACCTGGTTGCGGTCGACGGTGCCGGCGCCGAAATGCTGGGTCGACTCGGCGCCGCAGGCGACCCCATAGGCGAGGCAGTCCTCGGGGGAACGGCCCTCGTAGCGGGCAGCGACGTAGCCGGCGACGAAAGCGTCGCCGGAGCCGACCGAGGAAACCGGCTCCAAGGGCTCGGTGTGGACCTCGAGCAAACGCCGGGAGCTGCCCTCGCCGACGGCGGCGACGCAGCCGTCGGGGCGGGTAATCGCCGCCTCGGTCGCTCCCAGCCGGACCAGCTCCAGCAGGCCCTGGGCGAGGTCGGAGCGGTCGGCGAACTCCTGCCCGACCAGCTCCTCGGCCTCGGCCTCGTTCGGGGTCACCATCGAGGCGCCGGCGCGCACCCCCGCCAGCATCGCCTCCCCCTCGGCGTCAAGGACGACGGGGACGCCGCGGCGGCTGAGGTCGTCGACGAGGCGCGCGTAGAGGTCGTCACCCGCACCAGGCGGGAGCGAGCCGGCGAGAACGCAGATCTTCGCCCCGCTCGCGAGGTAGCCGATCCGGTCGAAGAGGCGCTTCACCTCCTCGGCGCTGACCGCGGGGCCGCGCTCGTTGATCTCGGTCTGTTCGCCCGAGGTCGGGTCGATCACCGCGAGGTTGATCCGGGTCTCCGAAGCGATCCGGGTGAAGTCGGTGAGGACCGACTCCTCGTGCAGCTGTTCGAGCACCCGGGTGCCCGTCGGGCCGCCCGCAAAGCCGGTGGCGATCACCGGGCGGCCGAGCAGGCTGAGGGCGCGGGCAACGTTGATCCCCTTGCCGCCAGCGACGGTGCGACTCTCGACCGCGCGATGGCGGCGGCCGAGGCGGAAATTCGGAACCGCGACGGTGCGGTCGATGGCCGCGTTCAAGGTCACCGTCAGGATCACCTGGACTTCACCCGATTTCTGCTCCTGGACTCGTTTCCGCGGGCCAGCCGGCGCCGCAGCGCCAGCCCGCAGATGAGTATCACGAAGATTGCGATCGCGATAGGGATCAAGTTGTCCGCGACGAAGCTGCGGGCCTGGTCGAAGGTGCTCGCCTCCGCGACCTTGCGGCCAGCCTCAAGCGGGACAACACCGGCCTTGCGCCCGGCAACGAAGACCGTCGCAGAGCCGAGGCGGGCGCCGCGGCCGATCGGGCCCTCGACCTCCTCCGGCGCCCGCACCCGCACCTCGATCTTCTGGCCGCGGCGGACGCCGACCTGGAGCGAGCGCGAGGCCCGCAGCGGCAGATGGCCGCCCGAGTAGCGGATTTCCGGTTCGGCAAGCTCCTGGCCGGCCCGCACCGGCAGCTGCCGCCGGTACTGGGAGAAGCCCCATTCGAGCAGCGCCAGGTTGTCGGTGAAGCGGGATTCTTCGGTCGGGGCGCCGATCGCCACCGAGACCAGGCTGACGCCCTTTTTTTGCCCGGAACCGACGAGGACGTAGCCGGCGTCGAAGGTGTGGCCGGTCTTGACGCCGGTCGCCCAGGGGGCCATGTAGAGGAGGTCGTTGAGGGTGTCGATTCGCCGCGGCGGCCGCAGACTGCGCAGCAGCGCCGTCTCCGAGTCGGCGATCTTGGCGAAGGCGCGCTGGCGTAGCAGCCGGCGCGCCAGGGTGGCGAGGTCGCTCGCCGAGGAGTAGTTGCCGCGCTGGTCGAGCCCGATCGGGTTCGCGTAGTGCGTGTCGGAGAGGCCGAGGGCGGCGGCGTAGCGGTTCATCTGCCGCACGAAGCGGGCCTGGGAGCCCGCCGCGGCGACCGCGAGCGTGTGGGCGGCGTCGTTGCCGCTGACCAGGATCAGCCCGTAGAGGAGGTCGCGGACGCTCACCCTCTCCCCCGTCCGCAGGCCCAGTAGGGACTCGCCGTAGATCGGCGAGTAAGGGGCGGCGCGGACGATCTTCTCCAGCGGCAGCTCCCGCATCGCCACGTACGCGGTCATCAGCTTGGTCGTACTGGCGATCGCAAGGTGCTCGCGGGCGGCGTGGGAGGCGAGCACGTCGCCGCTGCGGGCGTCGACGACGATCCAGGACTTCGCGTAGATCCCCTGTGGGCCGGTGGGCGCCGCCGCGGCTTGCGGGACGAGCCAGAGCGCCAGCGCCACCAACAGCGCAGCGATGGCGCCGTGGCGCCGTTGACTCACTTGAGCTGCAGCGTCTGGCCGGCGATCAGGATCTGGGGATCCACTTCGGGGTTCAGCGCCAGGATCTCGGCGACCGGGACCCCGGTCTTGTGGGCGATCGCGGTCAAGGTGTCTCCCGATTCGACCGTGTAGGTCTTCGCCTTGGTCCGCTGCTTCTTCTGCTTGTGCGCGGGCTCGGAGCTGTGCTCTCCCCCCTTCGAGGAGGAGTCGCTGTTCATCGCCGTCGCGACCACGCCGACGACGACGATCACCGCCGCCACGAGGGCGAGGGCGGCGAGGAGACGAGATGCGGCGCTGGAGCGTTTTTCCATGGGACCGAGTGGATGGATCGGGTTGGGGCGGGCTGATCGTAGTAGCGAACGACGTCTTCAGGCGGTCGATATGTCCCAGACCGTCTGCCGCAGGCGCTCGGCGGCGGCAGCGGGGTCCGGGTCGGCAGCGATCCCGCGCGAGGCGGCGACGAGGCCGGCGGCGCGCCCCGCGGCGAACGCCGCCCCGAGCAGCTCCGGCTTGCCGCCCTGGGCGCCGACCCCGGGGATGAGGAAGATCGAGCGCGGCATCAGCTCTCGCATGCGAGCGAAGTGCTTGGGCTCGGTGGCGCCGACGACCGCGCCCATGCCGCTTAGGCCGGACTCCCCAAGGAGGCGCCCGGAGAGCTCGTCGACGAGGCCGGCGAGCCGCTCGTGTAGCGGCGCTTCGGGCGCCGGCAGGTCCTGCAGGTCCGCGGCGCCGGGGTTGCTGGTGCGGACCAGCGCGAACATCCCGGCTCCCGCCTCGGCGGCGGCGACGAGGAGCGGCTCTAGCGCGTCGCGCCCGAGCAGCGGGTTGGCGGTGAAGGCGTCCGCCCCGAGGCCGTCGACCGGGCCCCACGGCGTCGGCGTCTCCCCGACCAGGGCTTGGGCGTAGGCGGCGGCGGTGACCGGCACGTCGCCGCGCTTGCCATCGGCGATGACGAGGAGGCCGGCGTCCTGAGCCGACTCACAGGTCGCTTCCAGGGATCGCCATCCAGGCGCGCCGAGCCGCTCGAAGCAGGCCAGCTGGGGCTTGACGGCGACACAGGCGGGGCCCGCACGCTCGATCAGGACCCGGCAGTGCTCGGTGACCGCGGCGGCGGCGAGCTCAGCAGCCGGCGCCTCGGGGTCCCCCGCCTTCGGCCCCTCCCCGGCCAGCTTGGCCGGATCAGGGTCGAGGCCGAGGCAGATCTGGCTGCGACGCTCTTCGACGAGCGCCGCAAGCCGATCGGAAAAGCCAGTCAGCGAATCAGCCGCCCTTGACTTTGGTCTTCAGGGCCGAGCCAGCGGAGAAGCGCGGAACTTTGCCGCCCGGGATGGTGATCCTTTCGCCAGTGCGGGGGTTGACGCCCTGACGGGGGCCGCGCTCGGCGACGTGGAATTTGCCGAAGCCGGTGAAGGCGACCTCCTCGCCGCTGCTCAGTGCACCGGTGATCGCGTCGAGCACGGCATCGACGGCGTCGCTCGCCGCTTTTTTGCTGCCGAGCCGGTCATCGCCGGCAAGTTGGTCCAGAAACTCAGCCTTGGTCACGTCGTAAATCCTCCTCGGGGTTTGAAGACGGCCGCAATCTAACAGTGCCCACGGCGTAAGAAATTCGCGGTCTAGAGCCAGATGTCACGAACCGCTAATCGCCATCTCGGCGATCAGCAGCGGCGGCGTGCTGACCGAGCCCCCGAAGGGGACCCAGCGAGCCTCCGCTCCGGCCGCCTTTACGGCGCCCAACATCGACACCAGCTCGCCGGCGATCGTGAACTCGCGAACGGGCTCGGCGAGGGCTCCGTCGCGGATGATCCGGCCCGAAGCGCCGACCGAGAAGACCCCGGTGACGGGGTTGACGCCGGAATGGAGGCCGGCGACGTCGGTGACGTAGACACCCTCCCCCGCCGCGGCCAGAAGCCCCTCGAGCGAGAGCGAGCCGGGCGCGACAACGAGGTTCGAAGGCGAGACCGAGGGCAGGGAGCGGTAGCCGCTACGGGAAGCCGAGCCGGTCGAAGTGGCTCCCTCGCGGTTGGCGGTGTAGGTGTCGAAGAGATAGGAGCGCAGGCGGCCGCCCTCGATCAGCGCCGTGCGCCGACGCGGCACCCCCTCGGCGTCGAAGGGCGCGGAGGCGGGGCCTTCCGGGTCGCGACCATCGTCGTGGAGCGCGAAGGCCTCGCTCGCAACCTCCTCTTCGAGCCGGCCGGCGAAGGGCGAACGGCCGCGCTGGACGGCTTTGGCGCCGAGGCCGCCGCCGATCAGGCCGGCGAAGCTGGCGGCAACGGTCTCGTCAAGAACGACCGGGCAAGAGCGCGATTTGGGCTTGCCGGCGCCGATCATCGCCAGCGCCCGCTGCGCCCCTTCCGCGCCGATCGCCTCTGGGTCGAGGCCGCGGGGACCGCGGGCGAGGCCGAAGCCGAGGCCGGTCTCCCGCGACCCCTCCCCCTCGGCCAGGGCCGAGAGGTAGGCGTAACAGCTGGAGGACTCGTACTCGCCGGCGACGCCGGTCGAGGAGGCGATCGCGACCTGCTCGTCGGAGTCGGCGTAGACGGCGACCTCGACGCCGACGAGGCGGGAGTCTGAGTCGAGCGCGGTCCGCTCGACGGTCAGCGCCAAATCGGCGATGCGGGAGGTGTCCCACTCGGCGAGCGAGGGGTCGCCGAGGCCGGGCAGCGCCTCGAACTCGGCCGGCTGCGGCGGCGCCGCGAACTCATCCTCGTCGGCTGCGGCGGCGGCCTCGGAGGCGCGGGCGGCGAGCTCCCCCACGCCCCCATCGGAGAGGTCGGTGCCATAGGCGTAGCCAACTCGCTGCCCGTGCCAGGCGCGGACCCCGACCCCGGTCTGGATCGCTGCGGTCAGGCTCTCGACCTCGCCGCCGTGGACGCGCACGGTGCGGCCGCTGTCACGGGAGACGTAGGCCTCGGCGTCGCTTGCCCCGGCGCTGACGGTCGCCTCGACGGCGCGGCGCGCGACCGCGCTGAGATCAGACATCGCACGCTCCCGCTGTCAACGCTCGGTCCCCCCGACCGTCATCGCGCCGACCCGGACGTGGCCCTGGCCGGTTCCGACCGGCACTTTCTGGCCGCCCTTGCCGCAGATCCCGGTCTTCATGAAGAAGTCGTCGCCGACCGCGTCGATCGCCGCCAGGGCGTCGAGGCAGTTGCCGATCAGAGTGGCGCCGCGGCAGGGGCTGGTCACCTTGCCCCTCTCGATCAGGTAGCCCTCCGAGACGCCGAAGACGAAGTCGCCGGTCGCCGGGTCGACCTGGCCGCCGCCGAAAGAGACCGCGTAGAAGCCGCGCTGCACCTCGGCGATCATCTCCTCGGGGGTCGCGTTGCCGGGGGCGATGTAGGTGTTGGTCATCCGCGGGATCGGCAAGTGGCGGAAGGTCTCGCGGCGGCCGTTGCCGGTCGAGTCGACGCCATCGCGCTCTGCGGTCAGGTGGTCGTAGAGGTAGGAGGTCAGCCGCCCTTCCTCGATCACCTGGGTCTTCTGCGTCGGCCGGCCCTCGTCGTCGATCGCGTCTGACCCCCACTCGCTCGGCAGGCGGCCGTCGTCGTAGGCGTTGAGCAGCGGCTGGGCGACCTGCTCGCCGAGCTTGCCGACGTAAACGCTGGCGCCCTTCTGGATGTGGTCGGCCTCGAGGCCGTGGCCGGTCATCTCGTGGAAGAGGACGCCGCCGAAGCCGCCGCCGACGACGACCGGCATCGAGCCGGAGGGGGCGGGGACGGCGTCGAGCAGGGTCAGCGCCTTGCCCGCCGCCTGCTCGGCGATCTGGCCGGGATTGTCTTCGAGGAGCTCGAAGCCGCGGTGGGCGCCGAGCGTCTCGGCCCCGGTCTCGACGGTGCCGTTGCGCTGGGCGACCGTCTGAACGGCGATCCGGGTGCGGGTGCGGTCGTCGCCGCTGAAGAGGCCGTCCGAGTTGGCGACGGTGACCTGACGCCGGGCCTCGGCGTAGACGGCGGTGACCTGGGCGATCTCGGAGCCCTTGCCGCGCGCCCGCTCGTCGAGCTCGCGCAGCAACTCGGCCTTGCGCTCGGCCGGGACGTCTTCGGGTCGGCGCTCGATCGCGATCGGCGCCACCTCCTGTGCCTGCAATGGCTGCGGCTCGCGCCGCTCAGCCCGCAGCGCCGCCGCGGCTTCGTCGGCGGCACGCTCGAGGTCGGCGGGGTCGAGTCCGTCGACGTGGGCGAAGTAGGTGGTGTTGCCGTCGACGACGCGGACGCCGGCGCCCTCCTCGGCGCCCGACTGCACCGCCTCGATCCGGGACTCGTCGATCGTCATCGACTGGCCGCGACGGCGTTCGGCGAAGACCTCGGCGAAGCGGCCGCCGTTGGCTAGCGCCCGCGCGAGGACGCGCTCGGCGACGCCCTGGTCGAGGAGCTCGGTCATCCCTTCTCCTTCTTGCCGGCGACCTCGATCAGGCGACCGGCGGCGACGAAGAGCTCGGCGCCGCTGCTCGAGTCCTGAGCGTGGTCGGCGCTGCGACCGTGCGGGTAGTAGAGGCGGGCGAAGGGCCGGCGGGAGATCCGGCGCCGACGCATGAAGGCGGCAGCCTCGTCGGCGTAGACGGAGACGCGGTCGAGCAGGATCCGGTGCGGCTTCGCCGGCATCAGCCGCCGCTCCGAGGTTGTGGGGGCTCTGACCCACCGAAGTCCGTAGAGGCGAGCCGCCGCAGGGTCGAGCGCATGTCGAAGAGCATCAGCGAGGCAAGGGCGAAGCGGTCGCTAACGGTGATCGCGGCGAGGCCGGCGTTGCGGACGGCGAAGACCTCCCCCTGCTCGGTGGCGATGTGGACCTGCTCGACCGGGAGGTCCTCGGCACCGTCGGCGGCGGCAAAGAGCGCGGCAGCGTCCTCCCCCCAGCGCTCCGGCTCCTCCCCGGTCGCCGCCAGCACCGCGCCGTCGGCCCCGAGGATCGCGGCCCCACGCAGGTCCGGCGACATCTCGGTCAGGAAGGCGAGCGCCGCCCCCGCGGACTCCGCCGAGGGAGGGGCGGCTGGGGCAGCGTCAGGCATGTCGGCGAAGATACCGACCGTGACCCTCGCCCGAGCCTCCTGGATCATCACCGTCGTCATCTGCGCGATCGCCGCCGTCCTCTTCGCCTTCAGCGGCTACACCGGCTACGCGATCACCTTGGTCGCCGTTGGGCTAGCCGCAAGCGTCAATTTGCTCCCGCCCGCTTAGGCGTGTCGACTTCTGCGTTCATATGGGCGCATAAGTCGACATTCGCTCAGCCGGAGCGGTACGGGCCGCTTTCGCGCTCGCGGTAGGAGGTCTCCGGCTCGACGTGGATTAGGACCTCGGCCTGGGGGATCCCGGCCTCGATCGAGTCGCGCATCTCGTGGGCGAGCTCGTGGGCGCGCTCGAGGCTGGTGCCGGAGCGGTACTGGACGTGGAAGTCGATGTGGCGGCGGCGGCCGGCGCGGCGGGCGCGGAGCTTGTGGTAGCCGGCTACCTCGGGGGTGCGGGCGGTGGCGATCGCCTGCTCGATCCGGTCCATCTCCGCCGCCGGCAGGGTCTCGTCGACGAGGACGCCGGAGGAGCGGCGGATGATCGCGATCCCGGCCCAGACGATCGCCCCGGCAACGAGCAGGGCGGTGATCGAGTCGAAGGCGACGACGCCGGTGATCTCGACCAGGCCGAGGCCGACGAGGACGCCGGCCGAGGTGAGGGCGTCGGTGCGGAGGTGAGCCGCGTCGCCCTCCAGCGCCGGGGATTCGTGGATTCGCGCCTGTCGATAGAGGTTGGCGGAGACGACCAGGTTGGCGACGACAGAGAACCCCATGACGGCGATCCCGACCCCGAGCGCCTCGACCTGCGAACCGGCGACGAGGCGGTGGGTCGCCTCGTAGACGATCACCGCGGCGCCGACGAGGATCAGGATTCCCTCGATGTTGGCGGCCAGGTTCTCGACCTTCTCGTGGCCGTAGGGGTGCTCCTCGTCGGCGGGCTCATCGGCTTTGCGGACCGAGATGAAGGCGATCACCGAGGCGACGAGGTCAATCAGCGAGTGGATCGCCTCGGTGATAATCGCGATCGAGCCGGTGATCGCCCCGGCGGCGAGCTTGAGCGCGATCAGGATCGAGTTGGAGGCGATCGAGAGCGCGGCGGCGCCGCTTTTAGTTCGGATCATGGTCCTGCCTCGGCCTCCAGGCCCAGATGCCGCGCCAGCATCCGCACCGCCTTGCCGCGGTGGCTGATCGCGTTCTTCTCGTCGGGGGAAAGCTCGGCCATGGTCCGCGGGTCGTTGTGCCCGGTCTCATCGGGGACGAAGGCGGGGTCGTATCCGAAGCCGCCGCTGCCGCGTCCCTCTGGGAGCAGGGTGCCCTCGCAGCGGGCTTCGAAAACGTACTCATGGCCCGCCTCGTCGATCAGGGCGATCGCGCAGACGTAGGCGGCTCGGCGGTCAACCCCGGCCGCGTCGACTTCCTGCAGCAGCTTCTCCAGGTTCGCCTCGTCGCTGGCGCCTTCACCGGCGTAACGGGCCGAGTAGATGCCCGGGGCGCCGCCTAGCGCGGCGGCTTCGATCCCGGAGTCGTCGGCGATCGTCACCTCGCCGGTGGCGGCGTGCGCCGAGCGGGCCTTGATCAGCGCGTTCGCCTCGAAGCTCTCGCCGGTCTCCGGCGGTGAGGCGATCTCGTCGGGCAGGGGCCGCAGTTCGACCCCCCGGAGCAGCTCCGCCATCTCCCGCACCTTGTGCTGGTTGCGGGTAGCGAGGATCAAGCTACCGCCCGCTCCTGCACCTCCCGCAGGCGGCCGATCCCGAGCTCGGCGAGCCCGAGCAGCTCGTCGAGCGAGGTGCGCGAGAGCGGGGTCCGCTCGGCCGTCGCCTGCACCTCGACCAGGCCACCGTCGCCGGTCATGACGACATTGGCGTCGACTTCGGCGTTGGAGTCCTCGCCGTAGTCGAGATCGCAGAGGGCGCGGCCGTTGACCATGCCGACGCTGACCGCGGCGACCGAGCCAGTCAGCGGCAGCGCGTCGAGCGCTTTCTTGTCGACCAGCTTCTGGAAGGCCTGGCGCAGGGCAACGTAGCCGCCGGTGATCGCCGCGCAGCGGGTGCCGCCGTCGGCTTCGAGCACGTCGCAGTCGACATAGACGCTGCGCTCCCCCATCGCCCTGAAATCGACGACGACGCGCAGCGAGCGGCCGATCAGACGCTGGATCTCCACCCCGCGCCCGTCCTGTTTGCCCTTCGAGATGTCGCGCTGCTTGCGGTCACCAGTGGAGGCGGGCAGCATCGCGTACTCGGCGGTGACCCAGCCTTTGCCCTTGCCGGTCATCCAGCGTGGCACCTGCTCCTGGATCGAGGCGGTGCAGATCACCCGCGTCCGCCCGATCGAGATCAAGGCCGAGCCGTCAGCGCTGCCGACGTATCCCGGGTCGATCGTCACCGGCCGGATGTCGGCGGGCGCCCTGTCGTAGCTGCGTGAAGCTGGCATCGCGCGAGTTTCTCATGCGGACGGCCGATGGCGCTTTTGTGGCCCCATGGTCCACAAAAGCGCCACCCGATCTATTTGAAGGCGACCTTGTCGACCGCCTCCTTGATCTTGTTGACGATGACGTCGGCCAACTCGGTTCCCTGCTTGCCGTTAAAACCTTTCATTGCGCCGACCATCCCCACCATCAGCAGCGAGACAAGCAGGATCAGGCCGACGTACTCGACCGTCCCCTGCCCCGTCTCCCCCGCCAGCCGGCGCAGCTCGCCGACGCGACGCGAGATCGAAGCGTGCAGGTACCCCATCAGCTTGTAGACCATCGAAGCCTCCCTTCGTTTTACGTGGAGGCGGGATGCTCAGCCGGGTCGGCGCACGGAACAAGACGCAGGTGCGCCGAAACTGAGCCGCTTTTGAGACGGATCCCTCAACTCGGCTGAGTCAGCCGGGTTGAATCTCTTCGCGTTCGAGCGCTTTCACCACTGCCTCGGTGCGGGTACGCGCCTCGAGCTTGCCCATCGCGTTGCGGACGTGGGTGCGGACGGTCTCTGGAGAAAGGACGAGCCGCTGGGCAATTTCCTCGCCAGTGAGGCCTCGGGCGAGCATCGCCAGGATCTCCGCCTCGCGCTCGCTCAGGGCCTTCGCCGCGCCGTTGCCGTGGCCGTTGCTCGGTTTCGCGAAGCTCGGGTCGAAGAAGCGGCCGCCGCGCCAGACCTCGCGCAGCGCATCGACGAGGACCGAGAGCCCAGCGGGCTTGGCGACGAGGCCGCGGGCGCCGCTGCGGAAAGCGGCGCCGAGGAGGTCGGGGTCGCTGAGCCCGGTGTAGATGACGAACTTGGTCCCGTTCATCTGGCCGTTGAGGCGCCGGACCAGCTCGGTCCCGCGCTCGTCCGGTAGGTCGACGCCGACTACGGCGACGTCGGGGTGGCGCTTAGAGATCACCTCCTCGCCGCTGGCGGCGGTGGTGGCGCATCCCAGCACCGAAAATCCCCGCTGTTCGAGCAGCACCGCGAGGCCGTCGCGCAGAGCCTCGTGCTGCTCGACCAAGACCAAAGACGGACCGCTCCCGCTCGCCTCCATGTGTTCCTCCCACCTTCGTGCCCATCGGCGACTAGCGATCGCTCAAATACCCAGCACGCATTGGCGGAAACCCGGCCGCGTTATTTGCCGTTGATCACTTCGACGACGTAGGCGGCGACGTCTTCGATTTCCTTGGTCGAGAGCAATTCGGCGAAGGCCGGCATCCCGCCGCCGCCTTCGGTGACTTGTTCGATCGAGCCGTTGAGCGTCTTCGCTTTCGGCTGCGTGGTCAGGTCGGGGCCGCCGTTGCCGCCCATCCCAGTGGCTCCGTGGCAGACCGAGCAGTTTTCCGAGAAGACGGCTTTCCCGGCCATCGCGTCGCCGCCGGCTGATTCCTCTTCGACGTTTTCTTTGCCTTCTTTGCCGCCGCCGGCAGCTTCGGAGGGCGAGCCTTCGGATTCCTCGACCTCTGCCTGCGGGGTTTCCTCGCCCGCGTGCTGGCCCTGCTCGCCTTTGCCGCCGCCTTCGACCTCTTCCATTTCGCCCTCAAGCGAGAAGAGCCAGAGGTTGTCGCCGTGGGCGCTGGCGGCGAGCGAGTTGCCGCCGGCGTAGAAGGCGACGTACTCCTGGCCTTCCCATTCGAAGATCGCCGGCGTCGTGTTGGCGCCGGCGCCCGTCTGGAAGGACCAGAGTTCGTCGCCCGTCTCGGCGTCAAGCGCGGTCAGCTCACCGCTGGAGCGGCCGACGAAGACGAGGTTGCCGGCAGTCGTGGTGGTGCCGCTGTAACAGGATTCGCCTTCGAGTTCGCGCTGCCACTCGATCTCGCCGGTCTCTACGTCCTGCGCGGTAATCGTGCCGTCGTAGGTGCCGAATCCGGTCAGCGTCAGCACGCTCGAAAGGTAGACGTCACCGAGGCTGAGTTTTTCCAGCGCGTGGGTCATGTAGCCGGCGTAACCGGAGATGCCGCAGATGTAGACGTCGCCCGTGTTGCGGTTGAAGCTCGAGGGCGGCCAGTTGGTGCCGCCGGAGGGTCCGGGCGAGAGGACTTTCATGTTGCTGCCGAAGGGATCGAAGAGCTCCCCCGGGCTGACGTCGATGTCTTCGCCCTTGAAGGTCTCCTTCGCCAGCTCCTCGATTTCCTTGAACTGGCCTTCGGTGACATCGTGGGGAGTGAACGGCTCGGTGAGCGGATGGGGCTGCGTCTCCCAGGTCGCCTGCTGCTCTTTGTTCTGCGGCACCGGTTTCTCGACGATCTTGTGGACCGGCTCGCCGGTTTCCCGGTTCAGCATGTAGAGCCATCCGGTCTTGCCGGGCTGGCTCAGGCCCTTGACCTCTTCGCCGTCGATCTTGGCGTTCCAGAGGACGACCGGGCTTGGCGCGTCGTAGTCCCAGATGTCGTGATGAACCTCCTGGAAGTGCCACTTGTATTTGCCGGTGGTGGCGTCGAGGGCGACGATCGAGGCGGTGAAGAGGTTTTCGCCGGGGCGGCCGCTGCCGTTCAGGTCCGGCGAGGCGTTGCCGGTCGAGAAATAGAGCATGTTCAGTTCGGGGTCGACCGCCGGCGTATTCCAGATCGGTGCGCCGCCTTCTTTCCAGCCTTTGCCGCCTTCCCAGGTCTCGTGCCCTTTTTCGCCGGGGCCGGGGACCGTCCAGAATTTCCAGTCGACCTGCCCCGTCTTCGCATCGACGGCGGTGAGGCGGCCGCGGATCCCGAACTCGCCGCCGGAGACGCCGGAATAGACGCGGCCGTTGTAATAGAGCGGCGCCGAGGTGACCGTTTCGCCTTTCTGCCATTCGCCGATCGTCGCTTTCCACTTCACTTCGCCGGTCGTCTGGTCGAGGGCAACGAGGCTGCCGTCGAGCTGGCCAAGAAAGACCATCCCCTCGCCGATCGCGACGCCGCGATTGGTCCAGCCGCAGCAGACGGTGTCGATCTCCGGCGGCAGTTTTGCTTCGTATACCCAAAGCTTCTTGCCGGTCTCGACGTCGACGGCGAAGACGTCGTCGGCTCCGGTGACCACGTACATCACGCCTTCGTAGACAATCGGCGTCGCCTCGGCCGAGTATTTGGTCGCCTCCGCGGAACCGTTGAGGTGGGTCATCCAGACGCCCTTCAGGTCCTCGACGTTGTCGCTGTCGATTTCGTCGAGCGGTGAGTAGCGCGCGTTGGAGAGGGCGCCGCCGTTGGTGAGCCAGTTCTGGCGCGGGTCGGCGGCGAGTTCCTCGGCGGTGAAGGCGGGCGCTTTGGCGATATCACCAACGGTCTCGCCTCCCGGCGCCGCGGAGCGGGCGGCGACGGTTTCGGTCACCGTCTTCTCATCGCTGTTGGCGTGGCCGATCAGGTAGCCGATTGCGAAGGCGGCGAGGGCACCGGTGAGGAGGGCGCCGAGGCCGGCGAGAGCGAGGACTGGAGCAGACGGACGTTTGCCTCTCACGTTGACGCTGCGTCTACCCAGTTCGGCGCCCGGCTATACCCTCAGCTCGGTGCGGGTCCTCGTCGTCACCAACTTCATGCCCGACGCCGGGGCCCCGCAGCGGGGACGCTGGGTGCGGGACCAGGTCGACGAGGTGCGCAAGCGCGGGGTCGAAGCCGACCTCTTCGCTTTCCCGCCGGGGCGCAGTGAGTATCTGCCGGCGACGCGGCGGCTGCGGGCGCTGCTGCGGCGCGAGCGCTTCGACCTCGTCCACGCCCATTATGGCCTCGCTGGCTGGGTGGCCCGGCTGGCGGGAGCGAAGCCGCTGATCGTCACCTTCCACGGCACCGACGTCCGCCACCACATCGTCGGCCACCTCTCGCGCCGGCTCGCCTGGCGTGCCGACCTCGTCGCCGGCGTCTCGCGGGCGCTGTTCGAGCCCGAGGACGGGCGACCGGGGCTGCCGGCGGTCCCGGGCTCGGCGGTGCTGCCGTGCGGTCCGGACCTGGAGCGGTTTGGGCCGCAATCACGGGCGGAGGCAAGGCAAGCGCTCGGCCTTCCCAGCGACGGGCGTTTCCTCTTTTTTCCCGCCAACACGCTGCGGCCGGAGAAGCGTGCCGACCGCGCCACCGAGCTGATGCTTGCCTGCGAAGGTGAGTTGCTCGCCGGAGGATCGATAGAACCGGAGGAGATGCCGCTGTGGATGAACGCCGCCAATGCGGTGGTCGTCACCTCCGACTACGAGGGCTTCGGAATGGCCGCGATCGAGGCGCTCGCCTGCGACGTGCCTGTCCTCTCGACCCCGGTCGGCATTGCCCCCTACGCCCTCGCCGGCATCGACGGCTGCCTCTGCGCGCCATTTGACGTCGAGACCTGGGCGCCGGTCGCGCGGCGAGCATTGGAGGCGCCCGACCCGCGCGTCGCCGGCGCCGCCCGCGCCCAGACGCTCTCCGCCTCCGGGATGGCGGAGCGGGTGATTGCGGCCTACGAGGCGGTCCTCGACGGAGCAGAGGTAGATTGACGCGATGAGCGCCGAACCAGGTGCAGCGAGCGAGGACCTCGAGAGCCGGATCCGCGAGGCGGAGCGGCGCCTGGACGAGGCCGCGACGCTTGCCGCCGAGGCCGAGAAACGAGCCGAAGCCGAGATCGAGGCGCTGGAAGCCGACCTCGAGCGCGAGCGCGAGGAGAAGGAGAAGGCGCTGGCCGCCGCCGAGGAGCGGCTCGGCGAGATCGAGGCCCAGGTGGAGACGGCCGAGCAGCGGGTTGAGGCGGCCGAGCGCCGCGCCGCCACCGCCGAGGAGACCGTCGCCGACGAGCTGGCGCGCGCCCGCGAGGGGGCGGCGAGCTGGCTCCAGGGGCAGCTGGATTCGCTGCGCCGGGAGACGGAGGGGCGATAACCGCCGTCGGTGAGTTCGACGTCGCCGTCGTCGGCGGCGGCGCCGCCGGCCTCTGGAGCGCGCTGCGGGCGGCCGAGCTGGGGGCGCGGGTCTGCCTCGTCTCGCGCACGCCGCTCTCTCAGAGCGCCAGCTACTGGGCGCAGGGCGGGCTGGCAGCAGCGCTCGAACCCGACGACTCGCCCGAGCGCCACGCCGCCGACACGATCGCCGCCGGCCGCGGCCTCTGCCGGACCTCGGCGGTGCGGGCCTTGGTCGAAGAGGCGCCGGGAGCGGTGCGGGACCTGATCGCGCGCGGCGTCGTCTTCGACCTCGACCACGAGGGACGGCTGGCGCTGGGCTTGGAGGGCGGCCACACCTACCGCCGCATCGTCCACGCCGGCGGCAGCCAGACCGGCTACGAGCTGACCTCGAAGCTGGCGAAGTGGGTCGACGCCGAGGGGCGGGTCGAGGTCAAGGAGCGGACCTCGGCGGTGGCGCTCTGGAGCGACGGCGAGCGCTGCCACGGGGTGATCACCGACGCGGGTGCGATCGCGGCGCCGGCGACGATCCTCGCCACCGGCGGCGCGGCGGCGCTGTGGCGGCGGACGACGAACCCTCGCGGCGCGATCGGGGCCGGTCCGGTGCTCGCCTCACTGGCGGGGGCCGACCTCGCCGACCTCGAGTTCTGCCAGTTCCACCCGACCGCGCTGGCGCTGCCGGGGACCGACCACGATGGCGTCCTCATCACCGAGGCGATCCGCGGCGAGGGCGCGAAGCTGCTCGGCGCCGACGGCGAGCGCTTCACCGACGAGCTGGCGCCGCGCGACGCGGTGACCGCGGCGATCCTGGAGAAAATGCGAAGCGAGGGGACCGCGGCGGTCGACCTCGACCTGCGGGAGATCGACCCCGCCCGCTTCCCCAACGTTTTCGCCTCGCTGGCGCGCGCGGGGCTCAACCCGGGCTCGCACCCGGTCCCAGTCGCCCCCGCCGCCCACTACACGATGGGTGGGATCGCGGTCGACGTCGACGGCCGCTCCTCCCTGCCGGGCCTCTACGCGGTCGGCGAGTGCTCCTGCACGGGTCTCCACGGCGCCAACCGCCTCGCCTCCAACTCGCTCAGCGAGTGCTTCGTCTTCGGCGGCCGCGCCGCCGCGGCGGCGATCGAGGAGGAGGCGGTCGGGACCAAGCCGGAGCCGCCGCAGTGGCGGTTCGAGCCGCCGAGTGACGAGACCCGGGACGCCGTCTGGCGCTACGCCGGGCCGATGCGCAACCCGGACGACCTGGCGCGCCTGATCTCCAACCCGTATCCGCTGGCGCGGGCGATCGGCGCCAGCGCCCTCGACCGCGCCGAGTCCCGCGGCGGCCACCTGCGCCGCGACCGCCCGGACACCGACCCTGCGCTGGATGGGATCCACGTGGTGGTGCACCCCGACGGCAGCGTCACCGAGGAGGAGTGGCACTAGATGCTCCTGGGGGTCGACGTCGGTGGCACCTTTACCGACGCGGTCCTGCTCGACGGCGGCGCGGTCCACACGGCCAAGGTGCCGACGACGCCGCGCGAGGAGTCGGTCGGGGTGATGCGAGCGATCGCGGCGGTGCTGGAGCGCGCAGGCGCGGAGGCAGGCTCGGTCGAGTCCTTCGCCCACGGGATGACCGTCGGCACCAACGCGCTGCTGGAGGAACGGGGAGCGCGGACGGCACTGATCGCCACCGGCGGCTTCGGCGACCTGCTGGAGATCGGCCGCCAGGACCGGCCCGACCTCTACCGCCTGTGTGCCCCGAAGCCGACGCCACTAGTGGAACGGGACCTGCGCTTCGAGGCGGCCGAGCGGGTCGGACCTGAGGGCGTCGTCAACGCGCTCGGCGGCGAGGAGCCCGAGCGGCTGGCGCGGGCGATCGAGGAGAGCGGCGCCGAAGCGGTCGCCGTCTGTCTCCTTTTCTCCTATCTCGACCCCGGCCATGAGGAACGGATCGCCGCGCACCTGCGCGAGCGCCTGCCGGGCGTCCACGTCTCCGCCTCCCACGAGGTACTCCCCCGCTTTCGCGAGTACGAGCGCTGCTCGACCACCGTCGTCGACGCCTACCTCAGCCCCCTGCTGGGGCGCTACCTCGGCAGCCTCGGTGAGGCGACCGCGGAAGCAGGACTCCCCCAGCCGCTCGTGATGCGCTCCTCGGGCGGAGTAGCGCCAGCCGAAGAGGCTGCCCGCGGCGGCGCCTGGAGCGTCCTCTCCGGGCCGGCCGGCGGCGCCGTGGGCGCTGGCCTGCTGGCGCGCCTGAGCGGCGACGGCAACGCCCTCGGCTTCGACATGGGAGGCACCTCCTGCGACGTCTGCGTCGTCGAGGCGGGCGAGGTCCGCCGCACCGACGCGCGCGAGATTGGGGGTCGGCCGATCCAGCTGCCGATGGTCGACGTCCACACCGTCGGCGCTGGCGGCGGCTCGATCGGGTGGCGCGACAGGGGCGGTGCGCTCCGGGTCGGCCCCCGCTCCGCCGGCGCCGAGCCGGGCCCCGCCTGTTACGGACGCGGCGGCAGCGAGCCGACGGTGACCGACGCCAACCTCCTGCTCGGGCACCTCGCCGGCGACTCGGAGTTGGCGGGCGGAGTCGCGCTCGACGCCGAAGCCGCCGGGCGCGCCGTCGCCGAGCTCAGCCGGTCGCTCGGCCTCGAACCACTGGAGACCGCCGCCGGGATCGTCCGCGTCGCCAACCAGGAGATGGTGCGGGCGCTGCGCGTCGTCACCGTCGAGCGCGGCATCGACCCCCGCCGCTTCGCGCTGCTGCCCTTCGGCGGCGCCGGCCCCATGCACGCGGCGGCGATCGCCGCAGAGCTCGGCGTCGAGACGATCCTCTGCCCCCGCGCCGGCGGCGTCCTCTCGGCGCTCGGGCTTTGCGCGTCGGAGCGCCGCCGCGACACCGCCCGCACGGTGATGCTGGGCGGCAGTGAGCTGACGGCTGCGCGGCTCGCCGACGAGGTGGCGGCGGTGCTCGGGGAGACCGGCGGCGGGATGGACGAGGAGGCCGAGGCGCGGGTCGTCTACAAGCTGCGCTACGCGGGACAGGCCTTCGAGCTGCCGGTGCCCGGGCCGGTCGATCCCGACCCAGACGAGCTGGTGGCTGGGTTCGAGCGCCTGCACGAGGAGCGCTATGGCCACCGCGACCCCGAGGGCGAAGTTGTCCTCGTCGATATCGACCTGGCGCTGGTTGTCCCGGGCCCAGCGCCGCAGCCGGCTGCCTCCGCCGCAGCCGTCGAGGAAGGGTCCCGGCGAGTCCATTTCGGCGGCGAGTGGATCGAGACGTCGGTCCTCCGGGGAGAGCCCGCCGCTGGAACCGAGGTCACGGGCCCGGTCGTCTTCGAGCTGCCCGAGGCGACCTTCGTCGTCCCGCCCGGCTGGATGACGAGCGTGGACGAGCACGGAACGATCGAGGCACGATGGACCCGATAACGCTTCAGGTGCTCGTCGGCGCATTGCGCGCGGCCTGCGACGAGATGGGGGCCACGCTGATCCGCTCCGCTTACTCGGCCAACGTCAAGGAGCGCCACGACTGCTCGACCGCGCTCTTCGACGCGGCCGGGGAGCTGGTGATGCAGGCCGAGCACATCCCCGTCCACCTCGGCTCGATGCCGGACGCGGTCGCCGCGGTGGTCGACGAGGAGCAACGGCCGGGCCGCAGCTGGATCCTCAACGACCCCTACCGCGGCGGCACCCATCTGCCGGACATCACCCTCATCTCCCCCGTCTTCGCCGGCGGGGAGCTGCTCGGCTTCGCCGCCAGCCGCGCCCACCACGCCGACGTCGGTGGCCCGACGCCGGGCTCGATGCCGGCCTTCTCGCGGACGCTGGAGGAAGAGGGCGTGGTGATCCCCCCGACCATCGCCGACGACAAAACGCTGGCGGCCCTGGCCGCACAGATGCGAGCGCCGCGCCAGCGCCTCGCGGACCTGCGCGCCCAGGGAGCCGCCAACCGCGTCGGCGAGCTGCGGCTTGGTGAGCTCTCTGACCGCCTCGGTGCGGAGACGCTTCGGGCCGGGATGACGGAGATCCTCGCCTACAGCGAGCGCCGCACCCGCGTCGCGATCGCCGAGCTGCCCGACGGCAGCTACCAGGCCGAAGACGTGCTCGAAGGCGACTGGAACGGCGAGGAGCGCGACCTGCGTCTGCGGCTGAAGGCGACGATTGCCGGCGAGAGCCTGCGGCTCGACTTCAACGGCAGCGAGGACCAGGTCGACGGCAACCTCAACTGCCCCCTCTCGGTGACGAAGTCCGCCGCCTTCTTCGCCGTCCGCGTCCTCACCGACCCCGAGGGGCCGCCCTCGGCCGGCGCCCACCGGCCGATCGAGGTGGTGGCGCCGGCGGGCTCCCTCCTCAATGCCCGCTTCCCCGCCGGCGTCGCCGCCGGCAACGTCGAGACCTCGAGCCGCGTCGCCGACCTCGTCCTCGCCGCGCTCTCGCAAGCGCTCCCGGGGCCGGCCCAGGGTCAGGGGACGATGAACAACCTCACCCTCGCCAACGACGACTTCACCTACTACGAGACCATCGGCGGCGGCCAGGGAGCGTGCCCAAACGCCGATGGGCCGAGCGCGATCCACGTTGCGATGTCGAACACGCTGAACACGCCGACCGAGGCGCTGGAGACGGAATTCCCGCTGCGGGTGCGCGAGCTCTCGCTGCGCCAGGGGAGCGGCGGCGCCGGCCGCCACAGCGGCGGCGAGGGGGTCGTTCGCGAGATCGAAGCGCTGGCGCCGATGCGGTTCACCCTGATCACCGAGCGCCGCCGGCATGCGCCGCGGGGCCATGGCGAGGGCGAGGATGGTGCCTCGGGTGTCAACCTGCTCAACGGCGATCCCCTGCCCAGCAAGGCAGCGGGAGATTTACGCTCCGGAGACCGTTTAAAGGTGGAAACTCCGGGCGGCGGCGGGTGGACGTAAGTCACATTTCCCAAATTTCATCCTTTTTTAGTTGAGTTTTCGCTGCACTCCTCTAGAATGCGCGCCTCCGGGCGGGCGTGGACAGCCTGTGTAGGCCATGTAGGTACGGCCCGACCCCTGGTTCTAACTACGAAACTTCTGCTGGATTACTTCAATGCCGATCGCTCTCAAGGAATGGGCTGTAACGGTCCGCGCTCTCGCGGAGGGCGAGCAGCTGCTCACTTTGCGTAAGGGCGGCATCCGCGAGGAGAACAAGCACTTCGAGCTTGAGCACGAGCGGTTCTTCCTCTACCCGACCTTCGACCACCAGCGGAACAACCTGGTCCGCGAATCCCACCACCCCGAGCTGCGCCGCGCGCTCGAGGAGGGTGTCTGGCCCGACGAGGAGCCGCCGCCGAAAGCGCTGCTCCAGGACGGCGGCATCCCCCAGCCCGATCGCGTCCGGCTGCGCGCCTGGGCCGAGGTCGTCGACCACGTCACGATCAACGACCGGCGTTCTCTCGACGCGCTCTCGCCGTATTACATCTGGACCCCCGACTACGCCGAAAAGCGGCTTGCCTGGAAGCGGCGTCATCCGCTCCACGTTCTGCTGCTGCGGGTCCACCGGATCCCGCGCCCGGTCACGGTCCGCGTCCGCGACGAGTACCACGGCTGCCGCTCCTGGGTCGAGATCGACCGCGAACTGCCCTTCGAGGGCACGCCGGTGATGGCCGACGAAGAGTTCGACCGCGCGCGCGAAGAGATTCGCAACCGCGCCGGCGCCGGCGAACCCGCGCTCGTCTAGCCAACCTCCGCGCTCGCTAGCCTCGCCTCGTGTCCTGGGTCGAGACCGAGTCGCTTAGCTTCACCGCCCGCCACGATTCCGACGACTCCGCCTACGCAGAGCGGACGCTGGACCGGCTCGAGCACCTGCGGCTGCGGCTCGAAGACCGCTTCGAGAAGGTCCCGGAGGAGGCGACCGTCGTCGTCCACACCAACCCCGTCTGGCTGACGGCGGCGCACCCGTTCCTCCCCGCCGCCCGCTGGTCGGCGGCGCCGGCGGGTCGCCGCTACCTCGCCGGCTGGCCGATGTCGACCGAGCTTCACGTCCTCAACGACCCCCACATGGAACGCCGCGCCGCCGGCGACGACTCCTACGAAGCGCTGCGGGGGACGGCCGAGCGCCTCTACGCGCAGATGGTGATCGCCGCCAACAACACCGCCCTCCCCCCCTCCTGGACCCCGCGTCGCTTCCTCCGCTACTTGCGCTGGGCCTGGCTGGTCGAAGGCGGCGCCCAGTATTTCTCGCGCCAGGTCGGGCTCTACCGGGCGGCGACGATTCGGCGCCTGCGCGAGAGCTCCCGCCCCTCCTTCCCGCCCTCGCGCCGCGACGCCGTCATCCTCGGCGGCACGATCTTCGACCTGCTCGAGAACGAGCGCGGCCCCGAGGCTTGCGAGCGGCTCGTCGCCAAACTCCTCCCCCAGGGCCCCGAGGTCCAGCTCGAAGACGCCTTCGACGCCCGCTTTCGTGACATCGAAGACGCTTGGCGCGACTACCTGCGGGAGATGGTCCGCGGCCCGGTCGCGGTCTAGAAGAACAAGCGGTTCAGCATCCAGATCACGAAGAAAAGGGCGAAGACGGCGAACGCCACCAGGTAGGCGCGCGCGTAGGCCCCGATCACGCCGTAATTGCGTGGCCCGCGTCCGGCTTCGACCTCTTCCAAGTAACGGGCGTTGATCGTTTCCGGCGCCGTCTGTTCTTCTTCCGCTTTCGTCGCTTCGATCAGGACCCGGGCCCGATCCGCATGCTCGGGCCGCACCATCAAACGACGCGCCCCACCTCCCGGGTTGAGGAGGCCATAGCCCAATTGCGGCCCGCTGGGCGTGACCTGTTGCTGCAGGCTAGGGATTTCGTGCTCCTCCAGAAGGGCCTGAATCATCGCCGCCTGAGCCTCGTCCCCCACAAAGGCCACCTCGACCAGATCGGTCACGGCATCAAGTCGCCTGGTAGAGCGCCCAGATCAGGAGGAAGCCGACGACCACCGCGGCGATCAGCCAAAAGGCGAGCCGACCCGCCGAGGTGACGCCGGTTTCGCCGCGGGCGAGGCGCCGTTCCTCTTCCAGCTCCGTCGCCTCGTCATGCTCGTCCTCGATCATCACGTCGGCGAGCACCTCGCGGGCGCGCTTGGCGCTGTCGGCGCGGACGAGGACGTCGCGAGGACCGTTAGGGAGGAACTCCGGGTTGTCGAAGCCGCCGCTGCGCTTCAGCATCGAGGGGATGCCGGCCTCGGTCAGCAGGCCCTGCAGCATCTCGGCCTCGGGCTGGGTGCGGGCAAAGGCGACCTTGACCATCCGCTCGCCGTTGCCGCCGCCTCCTCCGCCGCCACCCTCGTCGCCACCGCCGGAACCGCCGCCCCCGTGGGCACCACGAGCGTGACCGCTTGATTTCTGCTTATGCGACGTCGAGCTCGACATCGGCGATCTTTAGGTCAGCGAGATCGTAGGCCTTCACGTCCGGCGCCTCTTCGTTCTCCAGCGAAACGATCACGTAGGCCTGTTCGGGCCACATCCGCGCCTCGTTGACGTCGGTCTGCGAGGGATAGGCGGCGCTGCGGGTGTGCGAGTGGTAGATCCCGATCAGCTCTTCGCCGGCGTCTTCGATCGCCTTCAGCGCGTCGTACTGCCCCTGCGGATCCATCTCGTAGCGCAGCGGGCTGGCAGCGGAGTTCTCCACCCGCACCACCCGGCTCGCTATGCCGTCGCGCCCGCCGATCATCCCGCAGCACTCATTCGGCAGATCCTCGCGCGCGTGCGCGACCATCTCGTCGATCAATTGCTGAGAAATCTTCACGCGGCGAGGCTAGCGGCTGCTGCCGGTGGGCGCACTAACGCCCCGAACCGCCGCCACCGCTTGGCGGTAGGTCCCCCACGCCGGCTTCGGTCGCCCGTCGACGTCCAGCAGTCCCGCTCCCTGGCAGAAGGAGCAGTGGCGGTCGGGGCGCTGAACGTCCTGCCAGGTGAACCAGTCGACCCCGGCGATCCCCAGCTTGAGGCGATGGCGCACAAGCCAGAAAAGTGCTCCCCTGAGGAAGGCCGCCTGCCCCGCCTCGCCCCGCACGAAGGCGGAGGGGAATGAGCCCCAGGAGGCCACGCCTAGCTCGCTGACGAGAATTTGGAGACGGCGGGCACCTACTTCGTCGAGAACGAACCGCGTCGCCTTCACCTCCCTCGCCATGTAGTGGACCGTCGCCGCATAGGGATGCAGGGCGACCACGTCGACGTTCCGTCGCACCCCCGGCACCCTGAAGAGCCTCCTGAGGAAATACCAGGGCTGGATGCCCGCCCCGACGGGCGCGACCCCGGCGCTAACGACCTGAGCCCGTGGGTCGGCCCGCCGCAAGGCCCGAGCGGAGATATGGAGGAGCCTGGCGTAGCCCCAGGGCGCAGGATGCGGATGCCAGAAGAGCCGGAAGTTTGGCTCGTTCCAGATCTGCCATGAGCGGATCGGGGCTCGCTTCTGTGCCGCGGTCCAGATCGACCCACCCGGCCCGTAGCGACCGACGAGCGTCCGCAGGAATGCCATCCAGGCTCCGCGCGCCCGTGCTGATGCAAGCGGCGGCCTGGCCGGATCGGGCGAGAGCCAAGCAGGCGTCCCGTAGACGACGGGGAGAACGACGATCCGATTCGCCGCGGCGGTGCGAACCTCCTCGTCGATCGCCCCGAGCTCGTAGCCCCCGGGCCGCGGCTCGAGCTCGTGCCAGTTGAAGGGAAGCCGCACGGTCCCGACCGTTCCCTGCATCTGGGCGAAGTCGGCGCTTGACAGGTTGGTCTGCGGCGCAACCCCGAAGAACACCTTCCCAGGGGAAGTCGCCTGCGCAGCAGGAGCGCCGACCGAACAGGCAAAGGCAAGAACCCCAGATACGACCAGGCCACCCAGCCACGTGCGGCTGGCACGCATCTAGCGCCGCCGCCTCGAGTCTTCGAGGTAGCGGATGAGCTTCGGCGTGCTCGGACAGGCTCCACGACATTCATGCAGGCCGAGGTCGAGCACCAGCGCCCTCCTCCCGGTTTGCGCGACGATCGAGAACCCAAGGTCGTCGGCGGCGCGCGGCACGGTCTTGAAGCCGAAGGATTTGTCGATCCGGCCGCCTCGGAGGATGCGGAAGACAGTGGCGCCGAACCCTCTGATGTCGCCTTCGCCCACGGCGACGATGGCGCCGTCGCTGCCGATCGCCGCCGAGCCGGCGAGCAGCGGCAGCGGCTTCAGGCCATTGTCGGCGAATCTCCGAAGCGGCTGGCCGTTAGGGCGCATCCGCAGCAGGAACCCCTTGCTGAAGCCGGTACTGCCAAGCACGTCGATCGTGCCGCGCGGTCGCACCAGTACCGCGCTCACGCGGGCGCCGAATTCATCCGACATGTCGACTTGGCGCAGAGCTCGTATCGCCGCCCTCGTGAACCGGGTATCCAGCCTGCCGGCGGCGGAGACCCGGAGGAGGAACGGGAAGCGGTTTTTGCAGCAGGTCGCTCCCGAGAGGTACAGCGCCCCGCCCCTGCCGACGGCTACGGCACCGAAGCTTCCGTCGCCGCGCGTCCCGAGTGAGAGCGCACCGCCCCGGCCGAAGCCCTGATCGAGGGTGCCGTCAGCCTTCAGCCGGAACAGGGTGCCGTTTGGGGAGCCGGGCAGCGAGATCGTCACCGCGCCCCGGGGACCCGGGGTCAGACTCGCTTCCCTGTAGTGGCAGCCGCAGGCGGGCGAAGAGATGCTTCCGACGGCGAAACCACTGTCTAGCTTGCCCTCCGGGGTAAGGCGCCGAACCACCACACCGGTGTCGCCCGCAGAAGCGATCAGCGGACGACCGGCCGAGTCGATGGCGATCGTCGAGACGGTTTCGGCTTCCGGGGGAAGCGTGAAGGAACCGTCAGAGCCGAAGCTCGTGTCGATGCTGCCGTCCGCGGCATAGCGGACGACGGCGACCGCGAGGGCGCAGCGTGACTGTTCGCGGCAGTAGCGCTGAACGAGGGCGTAGCTGCTGCCGTCGCGCGCGGCGGCCATCTCCAGAACGTACTGCGCATCCCACGGCGAGGGCAGCGGCGGCTTGACCTCGACGACGCCACCTTCCCCGAAGCCCGGGTCGAGCCCCGCCGCCGCCGGGCCGGCGCCGATCGCCATCGTCAACAGCCCGGCGCACGCCACCGCAATCCATAGCCTTCGCATCGCTTCCTCCCGTCGAGTCCCTTGCGCCCCTCCAACACCGACCACGCGAAAGAAGTTGCGGTAGATGAAGCTCAGACGGCTCCTACCACCAAACCGTCGAATCGAGGTTCTCTATCTCCTCGATGGGTTTGGTGTAGACGCCGGAGGAGAGGTACTTCCAGCCGTCGTCGGGGATCAGGAAGACGACGTTGCCGGAGTCGAGCTCGCCGGCGATGCGGGCGGCGATCGCGGCGATCGCGCCGCCGGAGACGCCGGCGAAGATGCCCTCCTCGTCGAGCAGCTTCTTGGTCCAGACGATCGCGTCGCGGTTGTCGACCATGATCTTGCGGTCGAAGAGTGAGATGTCGATGATTGGCGGGATGAAGCCATCGTCGAGGGAGCGCAGGCCCTGGACGAGCTCGCCCTGTTTGGGCTCGGCGGCGACGATCAGCGTCTCCGGGTTTGCCTCCTTGAGGCGGCGGCCGTTGCCCATCAGGGTGCCGCCGGTGCCGAGGCCGCCGACGAACGCGGTCACCTCGTCGAGCTCTTCGAGGATCTCGACCGCGGTGCCGTTGTAGTGGGCGAGCGGGTTGTTCTCGTTGCCGTACTGGTAGGGCATGTAGAAGCCGGGGTCCTGGGACAGCTCCAGCGCCACCTCGACGGCGCCGTTGGAGCCCTTGGCGCCCTCCGAGTAGACGATCTCCGCCCCGTACATGCGCAGCAGCTGGGTCCGCTCCTCGGTGACGTTGTCGGGCATCACCACCTTCAGCGGGTAGCCCTTGCGGCGGCAGATCATCGCCAGGGCGATGCCGGTGTTGCCGGAGGTCGGTTCGAGGATCGTGTGCCCCGGTTCGATCGCCCCTTCGGCCTCGGCCGCCTCGATCATCGATTTCGCGACCCGGTCCTTGACCGACCCGGTCGGGTTATGCCCCTCGAGCTTCGCGTAGATGCGAACGTCGGGCTTAGGCGAGAGCCGCGGCAGCTCGACCAACGGCGTATTGCCGATCGACTCGACGATGTTGCCGAAGCGGCCTCCGCAGGGTTTATTGAGTAGTTGCTCTCGCGCCATGGCTGCCCTTACTTCAAAAAGTGTAGCGGGGGTCTGCCAACCGCCTCTTCCCGTTTAGAAAGCTCGTGTAACGGAGATGCAACGGTGCAGCGTGTATATCTACATGCGTCTGTCCACTCGATCGGAGGAGTTTCGATGAGAACGACCCGGCTGACTGCCCTCTTGGCGGTCTTCCTTCTGGCCCTCGCCTCGCTTGCCGTTGCAGGCTGTGGGAGCAGCGACGACACCACCGGCGGTGGTGGCAGCGGAGGAGGCGGTGGCGGTGAGCCGCTGACCGTCGGCTCGGACATCCCCTATCCGCCGTTCGAGCAGGGGAAGGCGCCCAACTACGAAGGCTTCGACATCGAACTGATGGAAGCGATCGGGGAAAAGATCGGCCGCACGCCGGAATTCCAGGACACGTCGTTCGAAACCATCTTCCGTGATGTCCAGCAGGGCAAGTTCGAAGCTGTGATCTCGGCCGCGACGATCACCGAAGAACGCGAGAAGGCAGTCGACTTCTCCAACCCGTACTACCTCTCCGAACAGGCGGTCCTGGTTAAAGAAGGCAGCGACATCAAGTCGCTCGAAGACCTCCAGGGCAAGACGGTCGCCGCCCAGCAGGGCACGACCGGGCTCGAACTCGCCAAGGAAGAACTCGGCGACAGCGAAATCCGGCCCTATCCCGAAGGACCGGACGCGGTAAACGCGCTCAAGTCCGGGACCGTCGAAGGCGTGATCATCGACGCGCCGGTCGCCCAGAACGCGGTCGAAAAATCCGGTGGCGTCGAAATCGCCGAAAAAGTCCCGACCGAAGAAACGTACGGAATCGCGGTCGGCCAGGGCGAAACCGAGCTCCTCGAAGAAATCAACAAGGGCCTCGAAGAAGTTCTCGACGACGGGACCTACAAAACGATCTACGAAAAGTGGTTCAAGCTCGAACCGCCGAAGGCGATCTTCTCGGCCACCCACGAAGCCGAATAGCCACGAAGCCTGGATTTGAGATGAGACGCAAGGGGCGCCATCATGGCGCCCCTTCGTTTTTCTAGGCCAGCCAGCAGGAGACGGCGATGAGTGAATTCTTCCACCAATACTTCGACTTCACGATCATGGGGGACCACTTCAGCGAAGTGCTGGAAGGGTTCTTCAAAAACCTCCTCCTGTTTGCCGTCGTCGTCATCCTCGCCCTCTTCTGGGGCTTGGTCCTGGCCCTGATCCGCCAGCTCCCCGGCAAAAAATTCGCCCCCCTCCGCTTCCTCACGATCGCCTACATCGACGTCCTCCGCGCGATCCCGATCCTGATCATCCTGCTGCTGATCTCCGGCGGCATCCCCTACCTCGAGTTCATCCCCAAGGACATCCGCATCCCCAACTGGTTCGGGCAGCCCGACCCGTTCTGGTACAGCGTTCTCGGTCTGACGATGGTCTACGGCGCCTACATGGCCGAGGTCTACCGAGCGGGGATCGAAGCGGTGCCGCCGGGTCAGGCGGAGGCGGCCCGCTCGCTGGGTATGAGCTATGGCAAGGCGATGCGGCACGTCGTCGTCCCTCAGGCGGTGACGAAGATCCCCGCGCCGATGCTGAACGCCAGCGTCGTCGCCCCCAGCGGGTCGGTCCTCGTCAGCCGGGAAATCCTCGCCGAAACCTTCAACAGCTCGGCCGTCATCCTCGCCGGGCTGATGTTCCTGGCGATCACCCTGCCCGCAGCGCGCCTGGTCGACGTCCTGATCAAGCGCAACCAGGGCAAGATCACCCGCGGCGCCCACATCGAGGTGGCGTGACCGTGGCCGAGGCGATGATCCGGCTGGACGGGATCCACAAGCGGTTCGGTGACCTCGAGGTGCTCAAAGGGGTCGACATCGACGTCGCCAAAGGAGAAGTCGTCTGCATCCTCGGCCCCAGCGGGTCGGGCAAGAGCACCCTGCTGCGCTGCGTCAACCTGCTCGAGCCGCCCGAGAAGGGCGACATCTACATCGAAGGGCACGACATCTGCAAGGGCCCGGGCTCTGGCACCGGGGAGCAGAGCTGGGAGCTTGACTTCGTCCGCCAGCGGGTCGGGATCGTCTTCCAGCAGTTCAACCTCTTCCCCCACAAGAGCGCGCTGGAAAACGTCACCCTCGCTCAGGAGAAGGTGCTGGGACGGTCACGTCAGGAGGCGCGGGCGAAAGCGAAAGAGCTGCTCGACCGGGTCGGACTCGGCGACAAGCTCGACCAGTACCCCGAACGCCTCTCCGGCGGCCAGCAGCAGCGCGTCGCGATCGCCCGGGCGCTGGCGATGGACCCGCACGTGATGCTCTTCGACGAGGTAACCAGCGCGCTGGATCCCGAGCTGGTCAAGGAAGTACTCGACACGATGCGGGAGCTGGCCGAGGAAGGGATGACGATGATCGTCGTCACCCACGAGATCGGCTTCGCCCGCGAGGTTGCCGACCGCGTCGTCTTCATGGACGGCGGCGTCATCGTCGAGGAGGGCCCGCCGGCGCAGGTGCTGGAGAGTCCGCGCGAGGAGCGGACCAAACAGTTCCTCGGCTTGGTCCTGGACCGCTGAAAACGCGTCGCTACGCGGCGCAGGCGCCGCCGGCCATGGCGGGGAGAATCACAACCGAGTCGCCGTCTTTGACCGCGGTCTCGAGACCTTGCAGCACCCGCACGTCCTCGTCGTTGAGGTAGACGTTGACGTAGCGGTTGAGCTCGCCGTCATCGCCGAAGAGCTGGGACTGGGTGTCGGGGAACTCGCCGGTCAGCGAGCGCAGGACCTCGCCGACGTCGGAGCCGCCGGCCTCGACCTCGGCCTGTCCACCAGTTTTCGGGCGCAGCACTGGGGGGATTCGGACGGTCGCCATGGAGCGGTGATCCTACCTAGGCGATCGACTGCCTGTCGCCGCCGGCTCCGGCGCAGAAAGCGTCGTAGTCGGGGAACTGGCCCATCTCCGACTCCGGGATCTCCTCGGCGTTCTCGCCGCAGATCGGGCACTCGGGGTCGCGGCGGACTTTGAGCTCGGTGAAGCGGGTGCCGAGGGCCTCGTAGAGGAGCAGGCGGCCGATCAGCGGTTCGCCCTTGCCGAGGACGAGCTTGATCACCTCGTTGGCCTGCAGCGTGCCCATCGTCCCGGCCATCACTCCGAGCACCCCGTTGGCGGAGCAGCTCGGCGCCAGCTCGGCCGGCGGCGGCGTCGGGTAGAGGCAGCGGTAGCAGGGGCCCTCGAAGGGGACGAAAGTCGAGATCTGCCCGTCGAAGCCGAGGATCGAGGCGGAGACGACCGGCTTCTTCAGCCGCACCGAGGCGTCATTCAGCAGGTAGCGGGTGGGGAAGTTGTCGGCGCCGTCGACGACGATGTCGTAGTCCTTCATGACGTCGAGGATGTTGCTCGCGTCGAGGCGACCGTTGTGCTCGACGACGTTGACGTCGGGGTTCAGCCCTTCGATGAAGATCCGGGCCGAGGTCGTCTTCGGCATCCCGATCCGCTCGGTGTTGTGAATCACCTGGCGCTGCAGGTTGGAGGCGTCGACGACGTCATCGTCGACGAGGCCGATCGTGCCGACGCCGGCGGCGGCGAGGTAGAGCGCGGTCGGGGCGCCGAGCCCGCCGGCGCCGAGCAGCAGCACCTTCGAGTTCAGCAGCTTCACCTGGCCGTCGACTCCGACCTCGGGCAGCAGCGTGTGGCGCGAGTAGCGCTCGCGCTGCTCGGGAGTCATCCCGTGCGCGGCGACGACCGGCAGCCCCTGCTCCTGCCACTGGATGATGCCGCCGCTCATCGAGGCGACGTTTTCGTAGCCGAGCTGCTGCAGCTGCGCGGCGGCGAGCGCCGAGCGGTTGCCCGAGCGGCAGTAGAGGATCGTGCGCGCCGACTTGTCGGGCGCCGCGGTGGCGATTTCGTCGGCCAGCAGCCCCGGCGGCACCAGCTTGCCGTTCTCGAGGTGGGCCTCCTGGTACTCGTGCGGCTCGCGCGTGTCGATCAGGACGACGTCGCCGCCGTTGATCTCCTCGGCGGCCTCAAAGGGTTCGATCTCCTCGATCGTCTGTACGCGCTCGGTGTCGATGGCCATTTCTTGAAATCCCCTAATTCGGATCAGCTTTAACTTCAAAAAGTATAGCGCGCCGTTTAAGCCCGCTCATTTCGGGGCCATAGCTTGTTGTGGCGAGGAGCGAATTCAGCCTAAGAACGCCAAAGCCCCCCGACTTCATCGGCGAGGGGCTCTCCCAAACGTCTTTCGTGGCGGCTCTTCAGAACAGCTGCCGGAACTAAATCTCCGTTTTTTCGTCAAGCCTCATAGACGTCTTCCTTTCTGGCTTCCTGCCTAAGCCTCAGCTGTCTAGCTTAATGCTCAGGGAACAGAAATCAATGCTCGACAGTTCTCAACTAGTTACCACGTCCAATCGATTCTTATGTCTTCCCCGATGGCTTGGCCGAGAATCTTCACTTCCACATAGGAGCGGCCATTCTCCTGCTGCACGGTAAGAGGCTGAGCCGGCCCGCTGCCTCTTCGCATCTCGACATGAGTGGGCGGGGAGTCGCGGGGCCAGCTGATCTTCGCCACCCGCGGATGATCTGCCTTTACGCGGGGCGTGAATTCCACGCCCTCGTGACTGGTCGGGAATCGATCGACCGTCTCCCGCTCGATGCACCAGTTGAGCATGTCCCCCCTGCTGTGCTCCTCGTCGTAGCAAAAGATGGTCTTTATCCCGTTGCGGACTGGGAACTCATAGACCTTTTTCGCCTCTATCCATGGTTTCCCGTCTTCCCGCTGCCACCTTGCGACGGTCCTTTGAACGGTTCCATCCCCGGAACTCCAGTGGAAGTTCGTTGCCACATCGTTTCGCGTGAAGCGAAGTTGTTCCGTGTTTTTCACGGTCGTGTTGTGGCGATCATGTAGATCCCAGTGGACGGTTTGCCAGACGACCTGATACGGCCTGTCATTGATCGCATCGTCCGCCAGTTGCCGGAGGCTTGAGAATTCATCTCTTGCCGCCCGATTGCGCAGCAGGACGATCGCCATCGTCCCCAACAAGCTGAGAATTGCAGCGCTCACGACTTCGCTGGACGGATTGCCCACTATCTGAAGGGCAACCACCCCGAAGGCGACTAAGACCACGAGGACGCCGTCGGCATTTATTAATGCGAAACGACCGAGCGCTAGAGCCTTCTCCCTCAGCATCGGCGAGCACCCTAGCTATTCCCAAAGACAACCAACGTGAATTGCTGCTAAGGCCACCACAAAACGGCCCCGGGGAAGAGCCCCGAGGCCGCTTGGCCTGCCGAGAAGCTCTTGCCCTAGCTGAAGCTGGGGCGCATCTGGCGGAGGCGGCGGACCCGCTCCTCGATCGGCGGGTGGGTCGAGAAGAGAGCGGCCATGCCCTTGCCCGAGAAGGGCTTGACGATGTAGAGGGGCTCGGCCGCCTGGTTGACCTGCATCGGCATCGCTGCGGCGCCCTGCTCGAGACGCAGCAGCGCGCTCGCCAGGGACTCCGGGTTGCCGCAGATTTCGGCGCCACCGGCGTCGGCTGCGTACTCGCGCTGGCGCGAGATCGAGAGCTGGATGATGCTCGCCGCGATCGGGGCGAGGAGGACCATCGCCAGCCCGGCGACGAGGCTGAGCGGCGAGTTGTCGTCGTTCCCGAACCACATGAACATGTAGGCGAGGTAGGTGATCGCCGCGCCGATCGCCGAGGCGACCGACTGAATCAGGATGTCGCGGTTGCGGATGTGCGTGAGCTCGTGGGCGAGGACGCCGCGCAGCTCGTCCTCGGAGAGGAGCTTGGTGATCCCGCGGGTGACCGCGACGGCCGAGTGCTTCGGATTGCGGCCGGTGGCGAAGGCGTTCGGTTGGTCCTGGGGGATCATGTAGAGGCGCGGCATCGGCAGGTCCGCGCGCGTCGTCAGTTCGCGGACGATCTGGTAGAGCCGCGGCGCCTCCGACTCGTCGATCGGCTCGGCCCGGCTCATTTTCAGCGCCATTTTGTCGCTGAAGAAGTAGGCGAAGAAGTTGATCGCCAGAGCGATGAAGAGGAAGGTGAGCGCGGTGCTCGGGCCGCCGATCGCGGCGCCGATGACGACGAGAAGGCCACCGAGGGCGGCCATCAGGATCGTGGTCCGCAGCGTTGCGCCCCACGTGGATTGCTTGGTGGTGGTCATCTAGTAGTCGCTCCTGAGAGTCGGGATGTCGGTCAAGTATGCGGCGGAAGTGGGAATTCGCCTATAGGTGGAATCCCCCTACCTGGCCGGGGGCGACCCCTAGGCTTGCGGCATGACCCTGCTGGTGATCGGGCTCTGCCTGGTGGTCTTGGCGCTGGCGCTGGCGCTCGTCCGGGAGCGGCGGCGGCTGCGACCGCTCGAGGACCTGATCGAGGCGATGGAGAAGGTCGACCTCTCCTCCCCGCGCCTCCACCTCCCCCCCTCGATCGACGGCGTCGGCGAGACCGAGGAGGTCGAGCGGATCGAGCTCGCCTTCCTGCGGATGATGCGGCGGCTCGAGGCCGAGCGGCGGCGCGCCGGATCGGCCGCGCTGCACGCGCAGGAGGAGGAGCGGGCGCGGGTCGCGCGGGACCTGCACGACGAGGTCAACCAGTCGCTGACCGGGCTGCTGCTGCGGCTGGAGGCGGCGCGCGAGGCGGCGCCGCCGGAGCTGGAGGCCGAAATCGCCGACACCAAGGCACTCGCCAACCAAGCGATGAGAGAGCTGCTCTCCCTCGCCCGTCAATTGCGCCCAACGGCATTGGACGACCTCGGCCTGGCGGCGGCGATCGGCGGCCAGGTCGAGCAGCTCGGCCGCGGTGAGATGAATGCCCGTCTCGAAGTTGACGGTGACTTCTCAGACCTCGGCGACGACGCCCAGCTCGTCGTCTACCGGGTCGCCCAGGAGGCGCTGTCCAACGCCGCCCGCCACAGCGGCGCCGAGCGGATCGAGGTGCGGCTGCGCCGCGCCGGCGACGGCGGCGTCGCTCTCGAGGTCACCGACGACGGCCGCGGCTTCGCCTTCGACGCCCAGCAGCACGGCCTCGGGATTGGTGGCATGCGCGAGCGGGCCCTCCTCGTCGGCGGTGAGCTGACGATTGAGTCTCGCCCCGATGCCGGCACCACCGTCCGCCTCACCGTGCCGGGAGAATCAGCCCGATGAAGGTGCTGATCGCCGACGACCATGGCATCGTCCGCTCCGGGCTCCGGCTGCTGCTGGAGCGCCAGCCGGACATCGAGGTCGTCGCCGAGGCCGGCGACGGGGCCGAGGCGCGGGACCTGGCCGTGCGGGAGCGGCCCGACCTGGCGATCCTCGACGTGAAAATGCCGAAGCTGACGGGGCTACAGGCGACGCGGGAGATCAAGAAGCAGGCACCGGAGGTCTCGGTCCTGATCCTCTCGATGCACGACGACGAGCGCTACCTGTTCGAGGCGCTGAAAGCCGGCGCCTCCGGCTACGTGCTGAAGGCACAGGCAGACACCGATCTCTTGGCGGCGATCCGGGCGGTCGAGCGGGGCGAGCCGTTCCTCACCCCCGAGGCGCAGCGGACGCTGATCAAGGACGTGCTCGAGCGCGGCTCCAGCGGCGAAGAGGAGCTGACCTCGCGCGAGGAGGAGATCGTCAAGCTTGTCGCCGAGGCGCACACGACCAAGCAGATCGCCGAGGTCCTCCACCTCTCCGAGAAGACGGTCGAGAATCACCGCGCCAACGCGATGCGCAAGCTCGGGATGCGCGACCGGGTCGAGCTCGTCCGCTACGCGATCCGCCGCGGCCTGATCGAGCCATAACAGCGCGCGCTTCGCGCGCAAACGCATAACCGACCGCTTCAGTAGGATTTGAAGTCGATGCTGTTCTCGACCAAAGCCGAGTACGGAGTTCGCCTGATGGTCGAGCTGGGCCGCCAGCCCGGCTCGCAACCTGCCTCGCTGGGCTCCGTCGCCGAAGCGGAGAACCTGCCGCTCTCCTACTTGGAGCACCTGGTAGCGAAACTGCGCAAGGCCGGCCTCGTCACCTCCACCCGCGGCGCCCACGGCGGCTACCGCCTGGCGAAGCCCGCCGAGGAGATCACGATGGACGCGGTGGTCGAGGCACTGGAAGGACAGATCGCGCCGATGGAGTGCTTCCACGACTCTCCCGAAGGGAAAGTCCTCTGTTCGCACGAGTCCGACGGCGACCAGGCCTGTTCGACGAAGCTGCTCTGGATGCGAGTCCAGGGCGGCGTCACCAAGGCGCTGGCCGGGACCACCCTGGCCGAGCTGGTCGAGTTCTCCGACCAGAGCGCACAGAAGCGCGTCGCCGCCATCGGCAGCGCTGCTTAAGAACTTCAGAAACCCCCAGAAACGGAGCGAAATGGCTGAGCTGGAGATACGGAACCTGCACGTGGAGGTCGAGGACAAGAAGATCCTCAAAGGCCTCGACCTCGACGTCGAGAAGGGGAAAGTGCATGCGCTAATGGGCCCCAACGGCTCCGGCAAGTCCACCCTCGCCAACGTGATCATGGGCCACCCGGCCTTCGAGGTGACCGAGGGCTCGATCACCTTCAAGGGCGAGGACATCACCGAGGCCGCTCCCGAGGACCGCTCGCAGGCGGGCCTCTTCATGGCCTTCCAGTACCCGGTCGCGATCCCCGGTGTCTCGGTCAGCAAGTACCTGCGGATGATCATCAACGCCCAGCGCGAGGCGCGTGGCGAGGACCAGATCAAGATCAAAGACTTCGCCCGCGTCGCCCAGGAGGCGATGGAGCTGGCGAACATCCCCAAAGACTTCTCCAGCCGCTACCTCAACGACGGTTTCTCCGGCGGTGAGAAGAAGCGGATGGAGCTGCTGCAGCTGGCGCTCCTGCGACCCGAGATGGCGGTCCTCGACGAGACCGACTCCGGCCTCGACATCGACGCCCTGCGCACCGTCGCCGAAGGCGTCAATAAGTTCGCTGGGCCGGACATGGGCGTCCTCATCATCACCCACTACCAGCGCATCCTCCACATGGTGAAACCGGATTCGGTCCACGTCATGTATCAGGGCCGGATCGTCAAAGAAGGCGGCCCGGAGCTGGTCGGCGTGCTCGAGGAGAAGGGCTACGGCTGGATCAAAGAGGAGGTCGAGGCAGGCGCGGCAGCCTGACCTCGCAGATATGGAGCCGGTGAGCGCAGAGAGCCCCGCCGCGGCGGCACCGTTCTCGATCGAGAAGGTGCGCGCCGCCTTCCCGGCGCTCGAGCGCGAGGTCAACGGCCAGCCGGTCGCCTACCTCGACAGCGGCGCCAGCTCCCAACGTGTCCTGGCCTCGATCCAGGCGGTCGACCGCTACGAGCGGCGCCACCACTCCAACGTCCACCGCGGCTCCCACACCCTCTCGGCCGAGGCGACCGAAGCCTACGAGGGGGCGCGGGCCACGGTCGCCGACCACATCGGCGCCGCCGACCGCCGCGAGGTCGTCTTCGTCCGCAACGCGACCGAGGCGATCAACCTCGTCGCCCGCGCCTGGGGCGACGCCAACGTCGGCGAGGGCGACCGCATCGTCCTCACCGAGATGGAGCACCACTCCAACATCGT